>Ga0335078_10000605_pt1 | contig 55116 bp, 31 predicted proteins | sample Lox_Sample_32_FD_206711 | JGI IMG/M metagenome (GOLD analysis project Ga0335078, IMG submission 206711) | Soil microbial communities from Loxahatchee National Wildlife Refuge, Florida, United States - Lox_Sample_3.2 | ecosystem: Environmental > Terrestrial > Soil > Wetlands | place: USA... | reverse complement strand
TGCCGCCCAATTGCTACTTCGCGAACCCTACTGCAATCACTTATCCGCAATACACCGGCACGAATCAAAACGCACTGACGATTCGTTTTCATGGAACTGCCTGGTTTGGCTCATCGTTCCGGGATCCCGGGTACGTAACGCTCGAAGGAGTGGGCGGAACCGGCGGCACGGAATTTGCCAACAACAAGGCGATCCTGATTTTCCCCAGCAGCATAACCACCCTGGGCACAGCCGTAACGGGAGGTACAAGCGCAACGTTTACACCCGCAAGCATGACGGGGCTGCACGCGGGCACAGGAATTGAGGTCAAGGATACAATCGCCTGCAACATTGCAGGGATTACGCGCACCGCGGGCATAGTGACCGCGGCATTCGGCTCGGCCTGTCACATTGCTCCGGGTTACCCAGTGACGATCGCGGGAGTGACGGATACGAGCTATAACGGGACTTTCGCTCTTAGTACCTCGAATTACAACACCAATACCATGACATGGAGCCAAGCGGGCTCCAATTCATTGTCGGGTAGCGGAACCGTGTCAGGTTACAACGAAGACAGCATCGAAACGGCGCAGATTACGGCGACAACGAGTACCACAGCGACGGCGACATTTGCCTATGCGCACGGGTCCGGCGCGACGGTGGGTATTGCAGGGCTGATCGTGGGTAATGGAGTGTCGAGCAACCCGGATTTCGGCACGCACTGGGTGACAGGCCTCGGAGTGAATGCGGGCGGGACGGAAATCTGGGTGGTTAATACGATTCAGTCGCACTTAGATAACATCTCGGCAGGTGTAGAAAGCCCAGCAGGAGATGCGGTTGAGATCAACAGCGCACAGGCGGGAATCACGAACAGTGTCATGGCCGGCAATGGCTGGTGTCTGACTGAGACTAATATGAATCCGACAACGGGATTCGGATTTGGCAATCCTTACACGGCCAACGACGTTTGCGTGGGAGGCTACCGATTCACCGTAGGCGGGACAGGAGAGGGTTTCTATTACTTCAACTCGACTAATGACACGTTTGAAGACACGACGCGCGGAGCGTTTACGTTTGATACCAGCGGGCAATATGCGTCGATGAATGCTTTGACGATCGACGATCCGCACATGCAGGACAACCTGAATGGGTACAGCCAATATCTCTTGTATGTGACCAAGGGGGATGCGACTTCGCTTGGCAACTCTGCCCACGGCAACACCGTGGTCTTGGGGTCGAATGCCGTGCCGTCAGGGAGCACCAACGGCGCCAGCAACGTAAATTATTGCGGCGCCCTGACGATCAATGGCACTGCACAGAGCGCGCAGTATCCGCAGTGTCCCACTGCGGCCATCAGCTACATCAATGGACGAGGCAGCGAGATTGAACTGCACGGTTTGCGCGAAAGCGGTCCGCAGATTATTCCCTTCACCACGCAAAACGTGAATCAAAGCCCGTCTTCGTGGCCTTCGGGCGGAAGCGCGGGATGCACGGTGACGGCCGAAAACATGTGGCCCGGCGGACCTGTCGCGGCGAGCCTAGTTTCAAACGCAAGCGGGTTTAATATCAACCTGCTTTCGCAGAGCGTCACACTCGGCGCGGGAGACGTTGTGCTCTTTGGCGCCCAAGTGGCAGGAAATCTGTCGCTCGGAGGGCCGTTCGTCAATTTTGTCCAGAACGGCACGCCCTACTACGGGACGACAGGCGGGCAGTTTGATCCGGGATTTGCCAACGACGGCTGGCACGCGGAAGTGGGGATGGCCGTGATTTCGTCTCCAACGGGATCGGCCACGGAGCAGTTTGGACTGACGTGCAGTTCAACGGCGACGCGATATGCCTACCCATGGGCGGCTTATATCACGGCTTCCCAGGTTACTAACATCGGCAATGGCAGTTATGCAGCGGGACTAACTCAGATTCAGCTTTGGCGGAATGATTTGTTGCATGGGCTGGTGCCGCCAAATTGGAGCCAAGCGAGCGTGGCCGCGACGCCAGTGGCGATTTCGGCCGGCGGTTATGAGGTGAACGGAGCCGCGCTAGCCACGAGCAACCTGGCGGATTGGACGGACAGCGGCGCGGCGAACGGATACGTTCCAGTGTGGAACGCGGCAACCAACTTGTGGACACCGGGAGCATTATCCGCGAGCGTGAGCTCGATCAACGGAAGCAGCGGAGCGTTCACGCTGGCGGGAGCAGGGGTTTTGTGTTCGGGAACGACGTGCACGATTGCGGGAAGCTCGACGAGCGTGCCAGCGAGCGCCAGCGTGCTGGGCAGCAATGCTTCGTCGCAACTGACAGCGGCGACGACAACGGGCAGCGGAAACGTGGTGCTGGCGATTAGCCCCACGCTCACGACGCCGACACTGGGAGCGGCGAGCGCGACCAGCATTACGACGAGCGGGTCATCGACGCTGGGAGGGAGCGCGAACCTGTTTAACAACGCCGCGGCAGCGCCAAACGTGGTGGAGATCCAAGCGGGGACGAGTGCAGCGCAGAATGAAGAGATCCAATGGCAGAACTACAGCGGCGCGGCGGAATGGCAGAACACAGTGGACGCGAGCTACACGTACCACGTTAAGGACGCGGCCAACAACCTGGACCGCATGACGGTTTACCAAGCCGGGAACACGTACATGAATGCCGGCAACGGCGCGTACGAGATTTGCCTGAATTGCGCGGCGAACAGCGGCACGGCAGGACTGGTATTGCAGAACGGGGCGGCGACGCCGTCGACGATTTTGACGGTAACGGGAAGCGGCAACACGACGGCGACGGGATTTATTTCGGGCAAGTTCTTCATGGGGGCGGGGACGATGTCGCTGACGGCGGGAGCAGCGGCGGGATCGAGCCCGACCATTGCGTGTGCGACGGGGCACGTGTGCGACGGCGTGAGCGGGACGGTGACGCTGACGACGGGCACGAGCCCGACGACGGGAACACTAGCGACGCTGGGATTTCCGAACACGCATTCGAATTCGGCCAACTGCGTCGTGGGCACAGAGGGCGCGAGCGCGGTGATTACGACGAACACGTGGACGGAGAGCACGACCGCGATCACGATTACCGCAAATGCGGCGCTGGCGGCGTCGACCGCGTACACGGTGAAGTATTGGTGCGGAGGCAATTAAGGTGAGGCAGCGGGGTTAGCGGGGTTGGCGAGGATAGCGGAGTTGGGCGGCGCGGCTCATATAGGGCTGCTCACCCCGCGCGGGCCGCAACGACATAGTTCGGCGGGTGCGGGCACCGGACAGACTCGCAGGTAAGTGGAGACATGGTGTGTATTCCTTGCAGGTTCGCGTGGCTGCGCGACGTGGCAAGTTGGCAAGTTCGCCCGGCAGTTTCTCGACAGCAGCGTAGTTCAGGGGCCGGATTGCGGAGGAATTGTGTACGAGTGCGGGAGGTGCGCGTGCCAGGCGCAGGATTGGGAAGCGTGCCTGGAAGAGATACGGATGAAGGAGTTGAACCGAGACGGCCTGATAACCGTGGGGAAGCTCCTGGACCGGTGCTGCCCCAAACGAGACCGGCACAGAGCATACGTGGCTCTGGCGGCCAAGCTGCTGGTGGTGCGGACGCGCGAGGGCAAGCCGGCAATGCTGCGGGGGAATGAGGCGCAGAAGGTGTTTGAAGAGCGGCGTGGGCAGCGGAACATAGTGCTGAAGGCGCGGCAGATGGGAATGACGACATGGGTGGCGGGACGGTTTCTGCTGAAGACGATCACGCACCCGGGGACGCTGACGCTGGAGATAGCACAGACACAGGAGGCGGCGGAGGAGATTTTCCAGATCGTGCACCGGTTCGTGGACTGTCTGCCGAAGCGTTTGCGCGAGGGGCCGCTGCGAACGTCGCGATCGAACACGCGGCAGATTGTGTTTCCGGAGATGGACTCGGAGTATCGAGTGGAGAGCGCCGCAGACCCAAACGCGGGGCGGGGATTGACGGTGCAGAACCTGCACTGCAGTGAAGTGGCGCGATGGCCGGGGAACGCGGCGGAAACCCTGGCTGGGCTACGCGCGGCGATAGCGCCGCAGGGGGAACTGGTTCTGGAGTCGACGCCGCAGGGCGTGGGCGGGTGTTTTCACGAGGAGTGGCTGAAGGCGGATGAGACGGGGATGGTGCGGCATTTCTTCCCATGGTGGATGGAGCCGTGCTACCGCGCGGAGGCAGTGGATGAGGCGAGCCTGAGCGACGACGAGCGCCGGCTGATGGCAGAGCATGGGCTGAAGCTGGAGCAGATCGCATTCCGGCGGCGGATTCGCGCGGATTTTCGCGGGCTGACGGCGCAAGAGTACGCGGAGGATGAAGAGAGCTGCTTCCTGGCCAGCGGGGAGTGCGTGTTTGAAATGTCGGTTGTAGAGGCGCGCATGAAAACGGCGCCGGAGCCCGTGGAACGGCGAAAGAATGGCGAGCTGGAGATCTGGCTGCCGCCGGTGAGGGGGCGAGAGTATCTGGCAGCGGTGGATCCGGCAGGGGGCGGGAGCGAAGGCGACTACTCGGCGGCGCAGGTGGTGGAGATGGAGACGGGCCTGCAGTGCGCGGAGTTTGCCGGGCACGTTGGCGGGCTGGAACTGGCGCGGCTGGTAACCGGGTTGGCCGAGGAATACAACCGGGCGTGGCTGGTAGTGGAGCGCAACAACCACGGCAGCGGCGTGCTGGCGCTGGCCGAGACGGCGTGCAAGTATGAGCGGATTTACCAGCAGGGCGGGCAGGCGGGCTGGCTGACGACGAGCGTGAGCAGACCGGCGATGATTGCGCGGCTGAGTGCGGCACTGGTGGAAGAGCCGGAGCGGTTCCGGAGCCGGCGGCTGCTGGGCGAGTGCCGCAGCTTTGTGCGCCTGCCGAACGGGAGCTCGGGCGCACAGGCGGGCACGCACGACGACCGGGTGATGGCGATGGCGATCGCGCTGGCGGCGCGGGCGGAAGGGGTAGCAAAGCAGCGGAGTTAGCGGTGTTAGCGGTGTCAGCGGGGTTAGCGGTGTCAGGGGAACTCAACGCGCAGACCTTGGGGCCATCCCGGGTCCAAAAAATCGAGAACTTCACCCCACGAGCGAGGACCTGCTTGCGCAGTCCCCGCTCTCGAGGACACCCTTTTCCTTGCGGATGCAGAGCTTCCCTGCCCTGTGATTGCACGGGCGGGCGAGACCCCCTACAATATTGACAGAGAAGAAATAAGAGGAAAGGTCTGTCTGTCGATGCCGAAGGAAAAAATTCATCCCAATTACGCCGCGGTGCGGGTATTGTGCGCCTGCGGAAATAGTTTTGAAACGCGGTCGACCCACAAGGGCGACATTCACGTGGAAATCTGCTCGGTGTGCCACCCGTTTTTTACGGGTAAACAGAGGTTGGTCGATACAGCGGGACGCGTGGAGCGATTCCGGCGGAAGTACGCAAAGAGCGACGCGGCGAAGGCAGCGAAGTAAGCCGAGGCGAGAGATGGACGAAAGAGCCTCCGCCACGGCGGAGGCTCATGCTTGTTTGGAGCAAATCTCAGCTGCGAGCCTCCGGCTGCTGGCTTCCAGCTCTTTCCGCTCCCGGAGACGAGAGATATGTCACTGCCCAAGCGTTCAATGGAATCCGAGGTGGACCTTGACAGTGTCAAGCTGGTCTGGCGTTTGCATCGCGAGCAGCAGTGGTGCACGGCAGACCGCTGGAAGGGCGTTTCGATTCAGGTTAGTGCTGTGGACGGGAAACACCGAGAACTCCTTTTGGAGTATCCAACGGTGAAGAATCAAAAAACCTATTACCGCAGAGCGACCTGGTCGACTCGGCTCAGAATTCACCCGAAAAGGGTCGAGGCTCACATGCGAATGGCTATATCGGCAGGCTGGGAACCGAGTTCGCGTGGTAAGCCGTTCGTGCACCAAGTAGCAGAGTTGCCGAACTGATCAGGAGGGTTGTGTCGCGCAGGGGATTCACCATGAAGAAGAACTGGGACAATCCGGTGGAGCATGCGATGCCCGCGGAAGCGCGGGTTCCGGCGGAGGTGCGCATCGGGACGGTGGTGGTTCGGCCGGCGACGGTGTTGGCACCGATGGCGGGGGTGACGGATACGGTGTTCCGGAGGTTTATCCGGCACGCGAGCGTATTCACGAAAGACAGGGAGCAAGGGAGCGAGGGAGCAAGGGAGCGGAAGACAGAGATCCGAGAAGAGAGATCAGAGATCGAGGGTGTTGAGGCGGCGATCAGCAATGTGGAGTCGGGGTGCGGGCTGCTGATGACGGAGTTCACGTCGGCGGATGGGCTGGCGCGGATGCGGGAGACGAAGCGGCGGCGCTACCTGACGTTTTACGACGACGAGCATCCCATCGGAGCGCAACTGTTCGGGACGAATCCCGAGACCCTTGCGGAAGCGGCGCGGATTGTGGAGGAGACGGGCTTCGACACGGTGGACCTGAACCTGGGCTGCCCGGCGAAGCGCGTGGTGGGGTGTAACGGGGGGTCGGGATTGCTGCGGGATTTGCCGCGCATCGGCGAAATTTTTCGCGCCATCCGCAAGGCGGTGACAATTCCCTTCACCGTGAAATTTCGCATGGGCTGGAACGAGAACCAGATTGTGTGCGTGGAGCTGGCGCGGATGGCCGAGGCCGAAGGGTTGAACGGGCTGGCGCTGCACGCGCGCACGCGCGAGCAGGGATACAGCGGGCAGGCGCAGTGGAACTGGATTGCGGCGGTGAAGGAAGCGGTTCGGCTGCCGGTGGCAGGCAACGGCGACGTGCGCACGCCGGAAGATGCGGCGGCGATGGTGGCCGAGACGGGCTGCGACGCGGTGATGATCGGGCGCGCGGCGCCGGCGAATCCGTGGATCTTCCGCCAGATTGCGCAATACACGGCGACAGGGAGCTACGAGAAGCCGACCACCGAGGATCGCTACCGGATGATTCGCGCGTACTTTGAGATGCTGCTGGCGGAGGCCGAGGCGACGAGGGATCTGTCCATCCCAGCGAGTAGAAATCGCTCGCTGGGGGCCCCGGATCCGCCGCGCGATGCGCGGCTGGGCGATCCGGCAGGCAAGATGAAGCAGTTTGCCACGTGGTTTACGCATGGGGTGCCGGGCGGCGCGAAGCTGCGCGCAGCCATTTACCATGCGCGCGCGGGAGCCGAGGTGCTGGGCGAAGTGGAGCGGTTCTTTGAGGCGCAGATGGAAGCGGGCGAGACGTCGGCGGAAGACGGCGGCGCGACGGATGCATTTCCCGATGACGCGCTGGTGTGCGACTAGACTTCAGGCAGGTGGATTCCCGTGCAGCTCGAATGAATTTCAATAAACAGAGTCGGATCGATTGGGGCCTTTCTGGAGTTGATTCATGGCCAGTCGAAGCACAGGCCATTGATTCCTGCAAAAGAGATGTCCTTGCATCGTCCCTGCGGGACTCCGGCAATCATTCTGGGCCCGCTGCCCCAGCGCTGAAGCGCTGGGCTAACAAACTCCGCGTCTCCGGCGCGGTCAACGGGGCACTATCTTTGCAGCCATCAATACGGCCGGTACCCTTGAGCTAAGCTCCGTAGCCTTCAACTTGGCTCAATTTCCAAGACAATCCTTCCGATTCGAGGCTATAATCATCCGCAAGCTGCCGGTGGCGCCTTCCCGGGGCGAACGGTACTTCCCCTGCAAGTCAATTCAGTGCAACGGACGTTTCATCGAGAGGAGAATCTGTGATGGAACATGAGTCGAGTACTATATCCCGTCGTAACTTTGTGCGCCTGTTTGGGGCCGGAATGACTGTGGCGGCGGCACTGCCCGGCATTGCGCAACAGGCAACGAATGCGGGCGCGCCGGCAGCAACGCCGATGCCGCGCCGCCGATTGAGCGACATGGGGCCGTTGCCGCCCGACACCGTGGTGATCAGCGCGAACGAAAACCCGCTGGGGCCGGCGAAGGTGGCGCTGGATGCGATGGTGGAAGCCGGCCCCAGGGGCGGGCGCTACGCCAATTACGAGGCGGCGCGCAAGACCGAGGCGACGATTGCGGAGCAGTTCGGGCTGAAGCCTGGTTATGTGGAGCTCTATCCGGGTTCGGGCGGACCGCTTGACATGGCGTTGATGTCGAACATCAGCGCCGATCGCGGTTTGGTATGCGGCGATCCGAGTTACGAGCAGGGGCCGCACGCGGCGCAGGCGTGCAAGGCGCCGCTGAAGATGGTACCGCTGACGCCGACCTTTGCGCACGATGTGCGGGCGATGGTTGCCGCCGATCCCAGGGCAGGCGCGTTTTACATCGTCAACCCCAACAATCCCACGGGCACGATGACGCCGAAGGAAGATATTTTGTGGCTGCTGAAGAACAAGCCGGCGGGCTCGGTGGTGGTGGTGGACGAGGCCTACACCCACTTTTCGACGGCGGAGTCTGTGATCGACCAGGTGGCGGCAGATCAGGACATCATCGTGCTGCGCACCTTCTCAAAGATCTACGGCATGGCGGGAATCCGGGCGGGATTCGCGTTCGCGCGGCCCGATCTGCTGAAGAAATTTCAATCGATCTCGCCAGACATCCAGCTGCGCAATGTAGCCTCGATCTCCCTGCTGGCCGCAGCCATGGCCGGCGCAAGTTTGCGCGATCCCAGCCTGGTTCCCACGCGGCGTAAGATCAACACCGACATCCGCGAAGCGACGCTCGAGTTCCTGGACAAGAATGGCTTCAAGTACGTTCCGGGCTCGCAAGCGAATTTTTTCATGGTCGACGTGAAGCGGCCAGGACGCGAGTTTGCCGCCAACATGTTGAGGGAGAAAGTGGCGATCGGGCGAACGTGGGCGGCGATGCCGACATTTGTGCGCGTGACCGTAGGCACGGCGGACGAGATGGCGAAGTTTCAGACGGCCTTCGTGAAATGCATGGACATGCAAGCTGATGGCAAGACCACGGCGTTCGTGGAGCGGCCGGAGCTCTACGTGCCTTCAGAGCTGTTTCGCATCTAGGAATGGTTGCGTAATTGTCAGAACTGTGATTTCCGAATCGTTCGCAGTGTGCGGGCGAGGATGCCCGCACAACAGCCGGCCAGGAGGCCGGCAGTACATTGCCGGGGCGCGGATCACCCGAAGCGGTACGGAATCCAAACCTGCATGGCAGATGGCGCGCGGTTGGCCCAGGCATAGTAAGGAATGAGCTTGAGCGTGGTGGGCGATTCGCGCGGGGCATCGCTTGAGGGAGCGGAGTAGTAGAGCCCGTCGGCAGAGTTGCGGACGATGGAGCCGGGATGGTCGAGAACGACGACGCCTCCGAGGAGATCCGGCTCAAAGCGTGAAGCGGATGCGGCGTTGAGATGCGCCGTATAGGCGACGAGATCGGGAGACTGTGCCGCCGCGGGCTGATCAAGCATTTCCATGCAGAAGACGACGGGGCCGCGCTGGAAAGCGACGCGGCCACGGTCTTCATTGACTGCCGGGTTGGCCTTGAGCAGGCGCGTTGACATATCGAAGAAAATCTCCACCGTGTCTCCGGGACCCCAGCGGCGGCGAATGGGCAGGTAGCCGGCACGAATCGGACTGCTATGCCCGGAACTGTTGCCAAGCACAGAGCCGTCACCAATCCAGTTGCCGTTGACGCGCAAAGTTGTCTGTCTGGACCAGGCGGGAATGCGGACGTGCAGTGTGAAGTCTGCCGGCTGCTCCGGTGTGATGGTGAGCCGGACCTCGCTCTCCCAGGGATAGTGCGTCTGCTGGTGGATGCGCAGCGCGGTGCCATCGTGGAGATGCCAGTTGAACGTTGAATTGTCGTAGAGGTGCACGTAGACACCGTCGTCGCTGGTCGAGTAGAAGTAGCCGGGCAGCGAGGCAAAGGTGCGCTCGAGGTTGGGCGGGCAGCAGGTGGTGTCGTACCAGGGATTGCGGATGTTGCCCTCGGGCGCGTGGCGATCGGCGGCGTTGCCGCCCGGATCGAAGGCGAGCGGGTTGCGATAGCAGTAGGTGCGGCCGTCGAGGGACATGCCGGAGTTGATGCCGTTGTAAAGAGCGCGCTCGAGAACATCGGTGAAGCGCGCATCGGCCGAGGCGGCGAGCATGCGCCAGTTCCACATCATGACGCCAATGGCGGCGCAGCTTTCGCCGTAGGCGCGGGCATTGGGCAGCTCGTAGGGATCGCCGAAGGCCTCGCCGGATTCGCGGGCACCGACGCCGCCGGTAACGTAGAGCTGATCGCGGACAAGATCCTGCCAGAGGATATTCAGGGTTTTCCAGTAGGCGGGATCGCCGGTTTCGAGGTAATAATCGGTGGCGCCGCAGCAGGCATACATGGCGCGGACGGCGTGGCCTTCAAGATGGGTGCGCGAAGTGAAGGGAATGCCGCAGAACAAATAGCTGATTTGTTGCGGGCGAAGGGGAATGCGCTCGTCGCCGTGGAGGATGTAGCCGGCGAGATCGACGTAGGCGCGCTTGCCGGTGGTGCGGTAGAGCTCCACGAGCGCCATCTCGATTTCAGGATGGCCGGCGACAATGCCCTTCTGGTTGGGTGCGGGCCCGTAATTCGGCAGCAGGAAATCGTCGACGAAGCGGATGCCGGCATCGAGGAGGGCGCGATCGCCGGTGGCGCGATACCAGGCGACGGCCCCCTGCAGCAGGTGGCCGATGCAGTAAAGCTCGTGGCCGGTGGTCTGGGTGTCGTAGAGCATGCGCAGCGGCTTGCGATCGCCCTGGTAGTAGGTGTCGAGGTAGCCGCTGGGCTCCTGCGCGGCGACCACGTCCTGGATCATCGCCTGCGTGGTGGCGCGAAGCTCGGGATGGTCCGCCGATTGCAGGGCGAAGCCGGCGGCCTCGGTCCATTTATAGATGTCAGAGTCGGAGTAGACGGGACCGATTTGCGGAGCGGAGGATTTGCCCTCGAGGCGGAGATAGTTGTTCATGCGCCCGTGGGCGATGAGCTCGTCGTGCATGGAGGGGATGCTGGAATCGACGTTGGTGACGCGGCGGCGGGACCAGAAGCCCTCTTCGATGGTGACGGAGCTGACGGGGACCGGGCGGAGCTTTGCGTAGGGCGAGCGGGAGGTATCGATGACGCCGGCGGTTTTCCACGAATCTGCAGGGACGGTTTCAGGCGCGGTGCCGGCGAGCGCATCGAGGGCGCCTGCCAGGCGCGGCTGCGCATGCGCGAGCGCAGCGGGAACGGCGGCTGCTGCTGTTGAGGCGAGGAAGGTGCGTCGTGAGAATTTGGATGGCATCGATGCGGCTCCTTTCGTCAGGCGGGCTTGGGGAGCGAAACTCGGGATTTCTGATCGTGGGGCCTCTTAAAAACTGGGGCCGCGATGCGACGATTCGCCGCGGCAGCATGTGGAGCGGGCGCCCGCACGATTCTACAGTGGTAGGCGAGGCGGGACTTGAACCCACAACCCCCGGCTTAGAAGGCCGGTGCTCTATCCAGTTGAGCTACTCGCCCACAGGGATCATTGTAGCTGCGAAGTCGTGGGAGCGCGCGGCTCGGGAACGGGAGGCGTACCCGCCAGAACAGCCTGAAGAAAGCCGATCACGGTGGACTCGGCCCAGTGGACGCCCGAGGCGGAGCGGCGTGAGAGAAAGGCGCAGTGACCGCCATGAGTGGTCTCGACGAAGGTGATGTGGGGATTAACGAGGATGCGCGCGCGTGTCTCGGGACAGAGGCGGATGAAAGGGTCGTCCTTGGCGCAAAGGATGAATGTGGGCACGGCGATGCGATCGATGACGCGTGCGCTGGCGGCGCGGTAGTAGTAGTCGTCAGCGTCGCGATAACCGCAGTGGGGCGCGACGATCTTCTGGTCGAATTCGCGGATGGAGCGAATGGGGCCGAGGCCGCGGAGCTGGTAGATACCTGGATAGAGGCGCGCCTTGATGCGCATGCGGCACATGAGAGAACGCAGGAAGCGCCGTTCATAGATGCGGTTGGAAGGCTCGTGGAGGGCATCGGCGCCGGCGGCGAGATCGATGACCGGGCAAACCGTGGCGACGGCGGCGAGCGGAGGCTGCGCGCCCCACTCACCGGCAAATTTCAGCACCAGGTTGCCACCCATGGAGTAACCGACGAGCGCCACGCGTTGGAGGCCGAAGCGCGTGACGAAGTGAAGCATGATGACGCCCACGTCGGCGGAGCGGCCGGAGTGATAGAGGGTCGGTGTGAGCCGCTCGCTGCCACCGCAGTTGCGCATGTTCATGCGCACGACGTTCATGCCGGCGGCAAAGGCGAGGGCGGCGATGCCACGGATATAGCGAGAATCCGATGATCCCTCGAGACCGTGCACCAGGATCGCGGTGAGCTGCGCGGCGCGCACGGATTCAGGCTGCCAGTGGCAGTGGCAGAGAACGCGACTGCCGTCAGCGGGATCGACTTCGACGGTTTCGGCCTCAGTGGGAAGGCGAAACGCGGGACGCGGCAGGAAGTTGCCGACGACGGTTTGCAGGTGGCCGTTTGGAAGCCAGGGATGTGGCTCGAACGAGGTGAGCCAGGCAGGAGGTGGCGCGATGGGACGATCTGAGGACGAAGCGTGCACGGCGCCGGCCGAACTGTCAGGGGGATGAGCGACGCTCCTGTTTTTCATGGATTCGGGAGGGAGCATGGGGGCGGCTGGTGAGGATCAATCGATTGGATCCCCTTTGCCCGCCTTAACTTATAGAAAACAGGTTACCACAGATGCCAGGAATGCCACGGTTGCCATCAGACCTGCGCGCGAAGCGCCCACAGTCGATGAATCCATTTCCCGGCGCTCTTCTCTTTGCCAGCGATTCGCTAGAACCAGGCTCGCTCACGCATCCTGGGAGTGATTATGAGACCGGTTCCAGCGGCTGGATTGAGGGGTGTGCGATCAGTAGCGCAGGGTCGGAGGCGCAGGCTGCAGGCGCCTGGCTGCGCAACACCGCAATCGGATCCGCGGAAGGACGGCCCAGGAGGAAGCCCTGGGCCTCGTCGCCGCCGAGCTGCTGCATGAGCTGCAACTGATCCTGATTCTCGATGCCCTCGACGATGATCTTCATTCCCAGGTTGTGGCCCAGGGTCAGGATGGACTGCACCAGCGCCCTGGTCTCGCCGCTTGCCGGAAGCTCATTGACGAAGGAACGATCGATCTTGAGGGCGTCGAAGGGGAGTTTGGGGAGATAGTTCAGGCAGGAATAGCCGCTGCCGAAGTCGTCCATGACCACGCTCACACCTGCCGCTTTGAGGCGCTGCATGGTGGCGGCGGCACGCTGGATGCCGATGAGGGTGGCCGATTCAGTGAGCTCGATCTGAAGCAGGTGAGCGGGAAGGCCGGTGCGAATGAGGATTTCAATCACCTCCTCAACGAACTGATCGCGCGCAAACTGCACGCTGGAAACATTGACGGCAACCTGGACCGGAGCGGCTGCTGCTTGCTGCCAGTTAACGGCGGCGCGGCATGCGCGCTCCATTACGTAGGCTCCCAAGGGGACAATCAGTCCACACTCTTCGGCGATAGGAATGAAGGTGAGAGGCGGAATGGCGCCGAGATGGGGATGGGTCCAACGCGCAAGTGCCTCAAAGCGCACGATGGTGTTGGTGGCGAGATCAAACTCAGGTTGATAATGGAGGTGAATTTCGCCGTCCGCGATTGCGCGCCGCAGCTCGTTTTCGAGGGTAAGGCGCTCGCGGACGGAAACTCCGAGATCGTTGCTGAAGTGCACGATCTGGTTCTTTCCGTTGCGCTTGGCCGCGTACATGGCGCTGTCAGCCTGCTGGAGCAGGTCGTCATTCTCGCTGCTCGAGTCGGGAAAGATGCTGATGCCGATGCTGGCGCTGATGGTGATTTCGTGGCCTTCGACGCGAAAGGGGTTGACGAGGGCTTGGAGGAGGGATTCGGCCACGCGTTGCGCGTCGTCGCGGCAGTCGATGCGGTTGAGAATGACTGTGAATTCGTCGCCCCCGATGCGTGCCAGGGTATCGGCGCGCCGAACGCGGGAGCGGAGGCGCTGGCCGAGTTCGACGAGCAATTGGTCGCCGGCGGCGTGGCCGAAACTGTCGTTGACGAGCTTGAAGCCATCGAGATCGACGTAAAGGAAAGCGATCATGGTTTGCTCGCGCCTGGCCCGGGCCATGCTCTGGGCCAGGCGATCAGCCAACAGGCGGCGATTGGGAAGACCGGTGAGCTCGTCGACCGTGGCCTGATGCTTGAGACGCGCTTCGGCGTCACGGCGGGCGTGGTCCTTCTGCCGAAGCTCGGACAGCATGGAGTTGAAGCCCACTACCAGCCGGGCGATCTCATCACTGCCGCGCACCGAGACCTGGGAATCGAACTTCTGTTCGGCCGATACTTTCTCCATGGCCCCCGAGAGATCGCGAATCGCCTGCGCGGTCTGCGAGGCTTTTTCGAGGGCGAATCTCTGGCGGGAGACGCGACGCCGCAGCACGCCGACCCAGGCGAGGATAGCCACAATCAGCGCCGAAAGCAGCGCCAATAAGGCCAGGGTTGTTTCCGAGGTCCAGAAGGGTGCAGCCTGGATCACCGACACGTCCTGCGGGACGCGGAGCAGAAGCTTGAAGCTGCTCGGGTTCTCGCGGAGGAGACGGTAGACCTTGTTGGGATCGATCTGTGTAGAAGCCACGCCGGTGAGGCGGAGAACGCTGCCGACGCGGAGGTCAGGGAGATCGGTGCCCGGACGGATGGCATCGAGCTCAGCCGTAAACGTCTGAATGCCGGATTGCAGCAGCAAATTGATCCTTCCGGGCCCCGGGACTGCGGTGAGCAGCCGCCCTTCGACGGTGACGAGCTGAGAATCATAATTGCCGTGAAGAATAGAATCGGCAGCGGTGGCCTGGGGCACGATCGCGCCGGAACCAGGAAGGGCGCGAAACTCGGCATCGGTGAGAATGGGCGAATAGCGCCCAACGAGCGTGGGATAGCCGATGGCCTCGACGTGCTCGCCGAGACGCACGCTGCGCGCAGGGCCGTGCACCTCAACTCCGCCACTCCGGTCCTGAAGATAGAGGAAGTCGCTTCCCGCCAGCGTGACGTAGCCTGTGACCTTGACGCGGTGGCCGTAATGCAAACCCGGCGAGAAGCGCAGCAGCGAGCCAATGGGCGTTGCGTCAAGGGAAAAGGGATTGGGGACCGCCGGCTCGAGAATCTGGATATTTTCAGGATTGGCCAGTTGCAACTGATAGCCCACCAGTTGGCGGCGCGAATTGAAGACGGTGCTGAAAACGCCCTGCATGCGGACGCGCGCGTCCTCAATCGAGCGCGATTGGCGGAGGTCGGGAAATCCCGGCGCGGCCATGACGTGAACCTGGCCGAGGGCTGTGTAAAGCTCAAAGCTAAAGATAGGATGGCTGGGCTGCTCAGCAAACCTGAGGGGATGAACAACGCCCTCGATGCTGACGAACTGCGAATCGAGCAGCCCCGCGGCAGCCTGTTCCGATGTGGCGCGGACGGGCCTGGGAAGTGGAGCGGGACCGTCGACGACGAACTTGGGTGCCAGAATGATAGGCGCGTAATTGCCCGCGCTGGAGATGCCGGTCAGGCGGACGCGAACCCCGGGATGCAATTCCGGGTGCGCACCCGAGTACTTGACATAGATTCCGACGGTTGAGTCCTGGATAAACAACTGGCGCCATAGCGGGTCGCAATAAGTGACCACGCCGGTAATCTGTACCGGCAGCGCCAATGCCGCCTGTTGCGCGGGAAGGCTTCTGAGCTGGGCAACGGTCGTCAGGGCTGGAAGAGCGGGCGCGGCAGGCGTTGCCAACTCTGCAGCAGGAATCTTTTGGGCCTCGCCGAAAAAGAGATCGATGCGCAGGCCATCAGAGTAGGGAAAACCTGTGACCTCTACGGCATCGCCGGGTCGAAAAGACTGCGGTCCGAACAGTCGAACTTCGATGGCACCCCATCGGTCCTCAACTAGGAGCGAACTGGAGTAAACAGCGGCTACGTGGCCGCGCACACGGACGCGATGGCCGAATGAGGAAACGTCCTGGCGATAGAGGTCGCGGATAGAATCCAGGGGGTTGGATAACGGCGGCGGATCAAGCAATTGCACGCCGGCCGCTGAAGGAACCCAGATGCGCCGGAGCAGTCCGGCGGCAGGATCAGGCACCTGCTCCGCAATTCCCACGATGCGCACCCTGGCGTCGAGGAAGCGGGAGTAGTCGCCGGAAGGGTGGAAGATGGCGACGTCGATTGAGGTTCCAGCGGCGGTGAGCTGAAGCCAGGTGCGACCGGAAGGATCGAGGTACTGGTTTTCGACCACGCCCTCCATGAGCACACGAGAGCCATTTTTTTCTGGCGATGGAAAGCTGGTGATGGCTGCGGGAAACGGGGCCGGAAGCTTGATATGCGCCCAGGTAGGGCGGACGCGAACGTTCTGGAGGTTGAAACTGGACGGTCCCTCCGCAGGATCGTAACGGCCCATCTGGCGAGCGTCGACAGCGACGGTCTGACCGTCGTGAACGCCGGCGCGCGAGGGGCTGACCGGAATGACTGCGGCGCCGGTTTCATCCTCAAGCCAGAAGCGATGGCCGGGCTCGTCCGCAAGGGTAACAACCCCGATGAGGTGCACCGCGGAGGAAGGCGGCAGATCACGTAAACTACGGATCGGCGTGCGCGGCCTGAGGAGGAAAAAGTAGGAATGGCCTATGGCGAGCAGGACGCCCAGAAGCAGCGCCCCAGCGATGCCTGCCGACCATAGAAATCGGTCCCCGTTCCGTTTCATCTAAGGCCTTTCCAGCGCCGCAAAGCCGCAAAAAGGCTATCCAGCCCGGTTGCGCCCGCCAATTCTAATTCCGTCTCTTATAAAGGCGCGTCAACCGATGTCGGCAATTCCCATCGCTTCACGAGCCACGCCGCTTCACCATCCTGGGCAGATTTCAGCCGGAGCGGATTCTGACCCTTGGCGAGCGCATTTGAGGCAGCCTGCCCCTGTGCTGTCATTTATCGGCAAGAAGCGGAGGTAATTTTAGTTGTCCCATTCTGGGACTTGTAGATTGTCGCCCGAGGTGAAGCTTGTTCACGTAGGCGAAGATTTCGCAAAGCCCCGAAGAGGCAGTTGACACGCACAGCAGGAGAGCCAAACGCTTCGGCGCACCTATGAGGGAGGATGTTTTCAAGGGGCTTGGCGGCGGGGCCAATTACTTCGTCTACGGGAAGCCGGGCCCGCCGGGAGTTCAGCGCAATTCGTTTTACGGACGTTGCTTCCGCGATGTGGAGATGAGTTTTGCCAAGCAGGTCACCTTCCCCATCCGCGACCACGTTACTTTGATCCGGTTCCAGGCCAACCTGTACAACATCTTCAATCTCACCAACCTTGCGCTGCTGGAATTCGGCAGTCCCGAAACCACAATCTTGAAAGTCACGACAGCGGGAACGCACGTGATCAATGCGCTGTTCGGACTGGCCCCGGCGGCGGATAATGGCAGGGTGATCGAATTCTTTGCTCGGATCGAATTCTGAACTCGCCGGGCGGACGACAAGCGGGGCGGCGAATTTGGCGACAAGAACCGTGATGCCGAAATCAGTAACCTGGAGCTGCCTCCTGCTCGTCGCCTTGGCAGTTCTCTCACCCTCGCCGCGGACCTTTGCGCAGGAAACGGTTGTTGTCGACACGCAGGGGCCGCACACGCATTTCCCGCACTTCTGGGAGCAGATGTTCGGCTCCGGCCGCGCCAATCTTTCCATGCGCGCGAACTATCGCGCCGATCTTCACGTAGTGAAACAGATTACCGACCTGCACTACGTTCGGTTCCACGCCATCTTGCACGACGAGAACGGCGTCTACAGTCAGGACGCTCAGGGCAACCCGGTCTACAACTGGTCGTATGTCGATCAGATTTACGATGGCTTGCTGGCTGAGGGAGTGCGGCCGTTTGTCGAGATCAGCTTCATGCCCAAGGCGCTTGCCGCGCATCTCGACTATCACGCCTTCTGGTACAAGCCCGTGGTTTCGCCGCCCGGAGATTACTCAAAGTGGGATGCCCTGATCGCGGCCTTCGCGCGGCACCTGGTTGAGCGCTACGGAATCGACGAAGTCTCCGATTGGTACTTCGAGGTGTGGAACGAGCCCAATCTTGATTTCTGGACGGGCGCGCCGAAGAAGTCTACTTACTTCGAGCTTTACGATCACACCGCTCGCGCCCTGAAGTCAGTTAGTCCGCGGATCCGCGTGGGCGGCCCCGCAACGGCTCAAGCCGCATGGGTGGGAGACATGATCGCTCACGCCGCCGAAAACCATGTGCCGCTGGACTTCGTCTCGACTCACGTCTACGGCAACGATAGCGCGAGGGACGTATTTCATGATGACCGGCCGGTCGCTCCGCATCAGATGGTTTGCCTGGCGGTAAAAAAGGTTCACGAAGAGATAGAGCACTCAGCACGCCCCAACTTGCCTCTCATCTGGAGCGAGTTCAACGCTTCCTACATGAATGAACAGCCGATTACTGACTCCATCTATATGGGGCCGTGGCTGGCGCAGACCATCAGCCAATGCGATGGCATGGTGAACATGATGTCGTACTGGACCTTTTCCGATGTATTCGAAGAGCAGGGCGTCATCAAAACCCCCTTCTATGGCGGCTATGGAATCCTGGCCGAGGACGAGATTCCCAAACCGGCATTCGACGTATTCGAGTTACTTCACATGCTGGGCACGGAGCGCCTGCCCGCCGCTGCGGATGACGTCCTCGTCACGCGCCGCAACGACGGCGTCCTGGTGATTGCGGCGTGGAACCTGGTTGAACCCGGCGCGGATGGAGTCGCAAGAACGATTTCATTCGATTTAAGAGGGTTTGCTTCAGGCACGCGAGCCACGATCCGCCGCGTGGATGCTGCGCACGGCGACACGCTGGATGCATGGAAAAAGATGGGAAGCCCAAAGTATCCGACTAAAGCACAGATTCGTGAATTGCGCAAAGCCGCAGAGATGGGCGCGCCGGAGATCGGAAGGATTCAGCAAGGCAAGCTCAGCCTGACCCTTCCACCGATGGGACTGGCCGTCGTGGAGGTTCGTTGAATTGACATTGCCGAATGACCGCCTTCCTCTGAGATCAAATCCATTCTTGAGGTGGTTGCGCAGATCGGGGATCTTCACCATTGCACAAACGCAACCCATACGGAAGGCGGATATACTCGTAATCACTATCCGTGAGCGACCTCGGCACACAAACGGAATCGTCGGTAAGCCGACCGTCGCGCTGGCTCCAACTCAGGCTGGCTGCGGGCATCATCCTGCTGCTGCCGGCGATATGGTTCAGTTGGCGGACCATGGACGGTCTTGACAGGCGCCGTGAATACCGCACCGACCTGGCGGAGCTGCAGCATGTGCGCTACGGGATATTAAGCGCCGACCGGTGGCGCGCCATCATTGCGCCAATCCTGAACGCGCAGATCGACAAGATGGATCTCAAGACACAAAGCAAGTATCTGCGGCCGATGATCGAGCGTTCGCTGAATTCCCTGCTCGACGACATCAAGCAGCAGATGACTGCGCCGAAGCCTGCCAATTCCAAGGCCCCCGCCGCACCCAGCCTGGGTAACGCCATGTTGGTGAACATGATCATCAATTCCTTGCGCCCGCACGTGCCGGAATACACCGATGTCGTCCTGGCCGAATTGGAGAAGCCGCAAAACCAGGAGGCATTCAAGGATTCCATCCGCAGCGTCATGATGGATGCGGTCAAGAACACCTTTGGCTCTGTGGATATGACCACCTACTCGGCCATTTTGAGGCGCTACGGATGCTCCAGTGGCCCGGCCTGCCAGGAAACGCTGCGCAACCGAATCCACGAGTCCGATGGACAATTGAACAAGGACTGCATCATTGTGCTCGCATCGGCCGCGTTGGGATTTATCTTGCTCGCAGCGGGGCGGCGGGCGCTCTCGCGTGCCGCTGTTGTGGTGCTGATGTTGTTCTGCATCACCATGCTCGTGGGTGGTGTGTTGAGCCCGATGATCGAAGTGGAAGTGCGCGTCACACGCCTAGACGCAACCTTGCTCGGCTCGCCCATCGAGTTTCAGGACCAGTCGATGTACTACCGCAGCAAGACCGTGTTCGAAGTGTCGAAAACCTTGCTCGAGATGCATCGGCCGGAGATGTCGCTGGTCGCTGTCCTGGTGCTGCTCTTCAGCGTGGTTTTCCCGGCCTTGAAGATGCTGGCGCTGAGCGCAGCCCTGCTCTGGCCATCGTTGCTGCGCGATAGCCGCATCGTGAGACTGCTCGCATTCGAGCTATCCAAGTGGTCGATGGCCGATGTGATGGCGCTGGCGATCTTCATGTCGTTCGTAGCCTTCAATGGAGTCATCGAAAGCGGCTTGGAAGGCATTCGGGCGGAGCCGTCGGTCCAACAACTGGTGATCCCGACGAACAGCTCGCAGATTCTGCCGGGCTATTACCTGTTCGTCGGATTCTGCGTGGCCAGCATCTACCTCTCGAAGAAGCTGAAGCGCGGGATCGCTGCCGGCTCGGCCCGCGACCAGATCAAGAAAGATCATGAATAACCTGCACCATCCATATAAGTGATTTGTTTTCAGTAGATAAGGGACGGTCTAGTATTTCTCATAGTCAGCCAATCCTGCACATCCGAAAGCGCACGCAATTTAGTTGAGGAGGGCCTGGGGCGCATGATCGAACAGAAGATCTTTGCGGGCCGCAGCAGAGGCCGTTGCCTTTGTTTTTGTTTTTCCGAAGTTATGGGTTCGACAAGGCTTTCGTCGAAGACGAAAACAAACCCAGCGGTGACGCATCAAGAGCATGTTGTTGCCCCCAGGATTACCAACTGGCCGGGGTGGATGTGGCGGGCCACCTGTTCGGCTGCAGCGAGCACGAAACCATGCCAGGGTCTTTGGTCTTACGCAGAGGCGTGGGAACAGGAATGCTGATCGTATCGATCCGATCACGGATAAGTCCGTGGTCACGAGGGGATTCCTATTGAATTTGCGGCTATAGACTAAAGCTATCCGGAACGAGAGAATTGTGCAGCTTCAGGAGGACAAGATGAAGACTCCATTGTTGTCGCGGCGGGATTTTGTGCGTTTGGGCGCAGGCGCCACGGTGGCAGGTGTGGCGACGCAAACGGCACTGCTTGAAGTACCATTTTTGGCCGCGCAAGAAGTGCCGAGCAGGCGAAAGATACGTTTTGTCTCGATCGGCACGGGGATTCGCGGCTGCGACCTGCTGCGTTCAGCGCGCGGCGTGCCGTGGTGCGAGCTGGTCGGCCTCGCGGATCTTTACGACATGCATCGCAGGGCAGGGCTCGAGGCCTACGGGGCCGATGTGCCGACCACTGGCGATTATCGCGCGCTCCTCGACCGAAAGGATGTGGAGGCTGTAATTGTGGCTGTTAGCGACCACCTGCATCGGGGAGTCGTGCTGGACTGCCTAGCTGCAGGCAAGGATGTGTATTGCGAAAAGCCGATGTCGCATAACGTGACAGACGGCTTCGCCATGGTCGAGGCGGTCAAGGCGCACCAGCGCATTTTTCAGGCGGGCAGCCAGCGCGTAAGCAACATCGTTTACAAGAAGGCGCGCGAGATCTATGCCTCGGGACGGCTGGGCAATGTTACCTACATCGAGGGTCACTCCGACCGCAATTCGCCTTCGGGAGCCTGGGTGTATCCCATCCCTGCGGATGCGAGCGAAGAAACTATCGATTGGAAGGCATTTTTGCGCGATGCGCCGTCCCGCCCGTTCGACGCTGTGCGATTTTTCCGCTGGCGGTGCTTTGCCGATTATGGCGAAGGAGTGGCCGGCGACCTTTTTGTGCATCTGTTGTCGGGGATTCAATGTGTAACCGATATAAACGCGGCGCCAAGCCGCGCGCAGTCGAGCGGCAGCCTAACCTACTTCAAGGACGGGCGGGACTTCCCTGACCTGCTGGCTACACTCTATGAGTACGATGGCGTCACCTTGAACCTGCACTGCAACCAGAACAATGCGCAAGGCGAGCCGATCATCTTCTACGGCAAGGAAGCCACCATGACGATCAACGGCAACACGCTGACAGTGGTCCCGCAAGATACGCGGCCTCAGCCGGAAGGTTATTCGCTGAATGGCTGGACTGCAGCGGCGAAAAAGCAATATCTCGACGAATGGCATCAAGCTCATCCTGCGCAGCCCGCCGCGCTGGCGGAGGTTGAGACGTATTCTGCTACGCCCGGCTACGATGACACGGCTGATCACCTCGCCACGTTCTTTCATGCGGTTGAAACTCGGGAACCGGTAGTGGAAGACGAGGTCTTTGGCAACCACGCGGCGATCGCGTGCCACATGGCGAACTACTCCTACTTCAATCGCACCGCAGCGGCCTGGGATGCGCAGGCAAAGAAGATTGCCGGTTGAGATTCGGACTCGAAAGGGGAAAGGCGAATGAAAAGCGCGTCGCGCAGGAGTTTTCTGAAGACAGCAGGAGCGGTCGCCGCATGTGCCGCGGCGCCGCGCATCGATGCCCGGAGGCCACGGATTCCTGTTGGTTTGCAACTCTATAGCGTCCGGGACCAGCTCGCCAAAGATTTTCCGGGCACGCTAGGGCAGGTTCATGCGACCGGATACAGCGTTGTTGAAGCGGCCGGTTACTTCGATCGCGCGGCTGCGGATTTTCGCCTGGCGATGAAAACCGCGGGTCTGCGCTGCGTGAGCACTCACCATCCATTGAACTTGCTTGAGACGCAACTCGATGAGTGGATCGAGTACGGTCAGGCATTGGGCCTGGAATTTATGGTTTGCTCCTCGGCGGGCGGCATGCATCGCAATTCTTCCGCAAAAGGTTCGCAAACGCTCGATGACTGGCATTGGATCGCAGATGAATACAACCGCATCGGCAACAAGGTGAAATCGAGCGGAATGTCGTTTGGCGTGCACAACCACACGCCGGAATTCGCCGTGATCGACGGAGTGCTGGTCTATGACGAGTTGCTGCGGCTCACCGATCCCGCGGTTGTAGTGTTCGAAATGGATTGCGGCTGGGTCTATGCCGCAGGGCGCAATCCGGTGGACTACCTGAGTAAAACGCCAGCACGGTTCCAGCTGCTGCATGTGAAGGACATGGTGCGCGAGGCTGACGGCAAAGTGGAATCACCGGTAATGGGCAAAGGAAACATTGATTACGAGCCGATTTTGCACGCGGCCACCAGCCTCAAATACTACTTTGTCGAACAGGAGCACTACGATTTCGATCCCTTCGAGGAACTCCGCCAAGACGCCAACTATATGCGCAAGCTGAAGCCATGAACCTGACGACGTAGAATTGCCCTTGCCGGCAGGTGTTGAACTCACGGATATTCGGAGAAAACGCGATGAGAGATTGACAATGGAATGACTTGCCTGATCTGGCGGCGTTCCGTCGCTCATCCTGTTCATCCCCGTGTGCTAAGCTACGCCTCAGCTTCTCATTTTGTCCCCCCTTGAGCCGCTGCGGAGGTCGCGGTGAGGATCAAGCCACAATCTCTGATCGCCGCGCTGCTCGGCGCTGGCAGCCTTGCGCTCACTGCGCAGGCGCAAAAGCCTGCGCCGGAGCAATCCGTCACCGTGACCGTCGTCAACGCGCAGCCCCGGCCGCCGCAGCCGGTCAAGTCCGTCAGTGTCTCGGTCATGTTTCAGGATGTGACCGCCGCGCGCGGCGTCACTAACGCGCAGGGCCAGGCGCTGCTCCAGGTCTCCTCCGATACCAGCCAGGCCGGCGATTTGCACCTGACCATCTCCGGCGCGGGAGATCTCGTCATCTACCAGCCCGCCGGTGGCGAGTTACCCGGAATCACCGCGACCATCCCGGTAAGCCTTCTGCCCAAGGGCTCCCCTGCCCTGCTGGGGCCGGCACAAATCCAGGCCTTGCTCCATCAAGAGTCGCTTGAGATCACCGGCCTGAAAAAACAGGTCGCCACATTGAAACAGAGCGCTACAGCTGCACAGAACCAAAAGCCCGACCTGGGCGCCGCCATCGCCGACTGGGCCCTGGCCAACGGCTTCTCGGCGCAGCAAGTCGACCAGCAGGTTCAGCAATGGGCGGAATCCGTCCAAAGAGAATCGGACCAAGCCACACCCGAACAGAAGGCACTTGCGGAACTTGCGCTCAAGCATTACGGCGCGGCGGCTCAGCTCTTCAATGACGCCGGCAGCGCCGACAAGCAGCAACTCAGCGCTGAAGACGCCGAGGAGCAAGCGATCGAGGCGCAGGCCAAGGCGCTGCAGGCCGCGCAGCAGGCCCTGCTCGACAAGGCGCGAACTTCGTTACGTCAGTTGCTGGACCACAGCCTGCAAGCCGCCGGCGCCGATCAGCTCAACCTGCAATATCACGAAGCCACGCAAACCCTGGAAAGCGCCGAGACTACCGCTGAAGCCGAATACAAGAAACATCCCGGCGACGAAGGCCTGCACGAACTTTGGCTGAACGCTCTGGGGGAGGCAGACCTCGCGCGCATCAGCGAGGGTGAGGTCTCTTCTGCGAGCCAGAGCCTTGCTTTGCTCGCCCGAGCTGCAGACGACTACCAGTTGCTGGTGCACGGGTACACCGCGTTAGGCGACCTGCCTAGAACTGCGGTGGCGTTAAACAATCTGGGGAACGCGTTGGCGCTTGAAGCAGGCCGTGCTGCCGGCGACAAGGCGATGAGCCTGCTCGATCAGGCCGCGCAGGCTTATCGGAATGCCCTTGAGGTGGGAGCGAAAAGCGATCTTGTCGAGGACAGGGCCATGACTCAGAACAACCTCGGCAATGTGCTGAGGGCCGAGGGTCAGCGCGCCAGCGGAGACAAAGCAGCCATCTTATTCACTCAGGCGGTGCAAGCCTTCCAGGGCGCGCTGCAGGTTTACACCAGACCCGACCAGCCGCATAACTGGGCGATGACGCAGAATAACCTCGGGATTGCGCTGATGGATGAAGGCGCGCATTCCGCAGGCAGTAATTCGATGGCTTTGCTCGACCAGGCGGTCACGGCCTTCCGCAACGCGCTCGAAGTCTTCACCAGGTCCGATACGCCCCGGGAATGGGCGGAAACACAGAGCAATTTGGGCGTCGCGCTATCGGAGGAGGGAAAACGCGCCACCGCGAAGGAGGCTTCAGCATTGCTTGAGCAAGCGGTACAGGCCTTCGGAAACGCTTTGCAAGTGCTGACGAGGGCGGATTTGCCCCAGGACTGGGCATCGACGCAGGAAGATTTGGGTTTCGCGCTGACGGAACAGGGAAAGCGGGCCACCGCGAAGGAGGCTTCCGCGTTGTTCGACCGGGCGGTGCAGGCTTTCCGAAATGCCCTTGAAGTGCGAACCAAGGCCGATTTGCCTCAAGGCTGGGCCAGTGTGGAGCTGGACCTTGGCAATACGCTGCTCAGCGAGGGCCAGATCGCTGGTGAAGACGAGGCGATGGTCAAGTTCGATCAGGCGGTCGAGGCCTTCCGGAATGCGCTCGATGTTTACACCAAGGCCAACTCCCCACGGGATTGGGCCACGACCCAAATTGATCTCGGCGTTGCGCTAACGGAGGAGGGCGAGCGCGCTACCGGCGACAAGGCGATGGCCCTGCTCGATCAGGCGGCCGAGGCTTACCGGAATGCGCTCGATATTTACACCAAGGCCGATTCTCCGCAGGACTGGGCCGCGACTGAAGTGAATCTTGGTACTGCGCTCAGAGAAGAGGGTATGAACTCCGAGGGCGACAAACGGATGGCCTTGCTCGATCAGGCCGTGCAAGCCTTCCGGAACGCGCTTGAAGTGCGCACCAGGGCCGCTATGCCCTACGAGTGGGCCCTTACACAAATGAGCCTCGGCGAGGCGCTGGCGAATGAGGTCACATCGGCGAGCGAGGAAAAGGCAACGACTCTGCTCGATCAGGCCGTGCAGGCTTACAGGAACGCACTCGAGGTGATGACGAAGGCGGACATGCCTGGAGAGTGGGCGCGGACGCAAAATCACCTCGGCGTGGTGCTGTGGGCTGAAGGCCTGCGCGCCACCGGCGATAAGGCAATGGCCCTGCTCGATGGGGCGGTCGAGGCCTACCGCAATGCGCTTGAGGTTTATACCAAGGCCGATCAACCCGGGGACTGGGCATTGACGCAGAAGAACCTGGGCAGCGTGTTAACCGATGAAGCCGGGCGCGCCAACGCAGACAGGGCCGCTCCCCTGCTCGATCAGGCGATCCAGGCCTATCGTAGTGCTCTTGAGGTCTACACCAGGGCCGATCAACCCGAGGACTGGGCATCGACTGAGGTGGATCTCGGCGATGCGCTGAAGGACGAGGGCGAGCGCAGCGAGGCCGATAAAGCGATGGCCTTGCTCGATCCGGCGGTGCAGGCCTTCAGGAACGCGCTCGAAGTCTATAGCAAAACCCAAATGCCGCAGGACTGGGCATCGACCGAGATCGATCTCGGCAATGCGCTGAAGGACGAGGGCGACTGCAACAGCGGGGACAAGGCTGATACCCTGCTGGGCGCAGCGGTCGAGACCTTCCAGCGCGCCCTCGAGATCTACACCAAAGCCAGCCTGCCGCAGGACTGGGCAACGACGCAAGACAACGTGGGCCGCACGCTGGCGGACGAGGGCGAGCGTACCGGCAGCGGCAAAGCCGCAGTTCTGCTCAGTCAGGCAGTCGTGGCGTTCCAGGCTGAGCTTGAGGTCGCCACCAAGGATGCCTGGCCGACGCAGTGGGCATCGGCGTCTTTGCATCTGGCTGTCGTCTACATGGACCAGGGAAAATATGACTCCGCTGCAGCACGGATCGACGCGATCCTGGAAGCCTTCCCCGATTCTGCTCCCGTCCTCGACTTCGCCAACCAGGTTGACCACGACAAGCTTTTCCGTTTCGACCGGGCGCTCAGCGTGGATCAACACCGTGTGCAACTCGATCCATCCTCATCGAACCGCATGGACCTGATGGAAGCCGGCTTCACTGCGGCCCGGTTCGACATTTGTTTCGAGCAGGCTCCGCTGCTCCCTGATTCCGCGCTCGATCCCCCCCTTAGGACCGTTCGGGATGTGCTCGACCTCGCCTGCCAATGGGGCGCGGGAGATAAAGCTGCAGCAGAGTCGGCAGACAAAGCCCTATTGTCGTCGGCGTCGGGCATGAAAAAAGGTGCATGGTCCTTCACCGGCACACTTCATTTCCTCTCCGAATCCCCAGCCTTCGCCAGCGGCCGCGCTTCCTGGATCGCTCTCTTCACCGCGATCCAGAACGGCGACGCCGCGGGCCTCGCCGCCGCCCTCCGCCAGCTCGATCCGCTCCTACGGCGACTTGAAGGGCGTCGACCGAAGGGTTACTGAAATGCTTTACACCGTGCACGCAGGAACGGATAGTTGACTCGGCAAAGTTGCGGCGCCGCAACTCTTCAATCATGATCTGAACATTGGACTGTCACCAAAATCTGGACTGCCGCAAGAGATGCCGGTTCAGGATCAGGAGAGGTGCGCAGCGTAAATCGATTCGACGAATCCCATCAGCCATGTGTCGTTGGGGGGATTCTTCAGGAGCGACGAGTTCACCAGAACGACGAATTCGGTCTGATGCGGCAGAAAAAATACCGTGGCCTGCTCGACGCGAATGCCGTCGTACCAATAGCCGTTCTTTCCGTAGATGGTGCCCCCGCCGGGATTGGTGATCATATCGATGCCAAAGCTGTCGTCCAGCATCTTCTGAGCGAGTCTTCGCTTTACGATTCTCTCCGAGCGACGGAAATCTCCCATGAAGCGGAGTACGTCGGTGGTGGAGAAATGCCATCCGGCAGCGCCTACAGTCGTCGAATGGTCTCCTGAAGCCCAGCCATTGTTCGGGGGCTTCGGAAACGCGTAGGCCAGTGCGTCGCCGGGTACGGACATGAAGCGGTCGGTTTCGCCAGAGATCAGCACTTTCTTTTTGACATACGTCTGGTACGACTGAATCGAGAGCAGGTCGCGCGCGGCATCGGTTGCCGGCCAGACGTTCACAAAGGTATAGGTTTTCACTCCGTGCACGCGTTTGAGCGTGGTCATGAGAAGCGTTGCCAGGAGGACGCGGCACAGGGAAAAATTCATGTTTTCGTACTGATACACACCTACGTTGGCGGCACTGACACCGGTATTGACCAGGGCCTCCATGCTGGCCCAATCGGTGGCCGCAGTCCGGATACCGGATTTGTGCGTCATGAGTTGGGCGAAGGTAACGGCTCCGATATTGGGTCCCTGGGTCCAGAACGGAGGCAAATACCCGCCGATGGCCTTGTTGGCCGAAATTTCGAGATCGTGCATCCGCCGGGTCATGGCGATCGCCGTGACCAGCTTGCTGATGCTGGCGACATGCTGGACGACATGCTTCGTCCAGAGTTTGGATCCGGGATCCACGGGGTCGATGGCGTAGCCATTCACGCGCGTTTCGTGGCGGCGCCCCGAGTGATGCGGGTAGCTGATCTCGACTGCGAATCCCTCGGTCTGCGTGCTTAACTGGCCAGCCAGATCGTCCAGGAATGCCGTTCGATCTAATTTTTGGGAAACGGCCTTTTTGGCGGCCTTCTTTTTGACGGTCTTTTTGGCTGCGCTCCTGGCGGCTGCGCGGGGAACAGGCTTGCTGCGCGCAGCAATCCTTTGGATTTCCCTGGTCTGCCGGCTTTGGAATTTTTTCTGCAAGGCAACAGCGTCCGGCGCCGCCGGACCCGTGCCATGAGCGGCTATTGCCTTGCTGTCCAGCACAATGGGAGTGGTCAGTCCGGGTAATTTGACGGTCGTTTTCGTGGCCATTGGGGAAGCCCTCCATTCGTGCTTTGCATTCTACGCCGGGGTTTGGGCCTTGCAAATTTTATTTGTGATTGCAAACGGGACTTGAGGCTGCTATGACCCCCACCGACCACCTCGGCTTTTCGAGCGCAGCCGGGTGCCGTGCCGGCCGCGGTTCGTGTCAGCAACGGCCGCCGAATTTCACGTCCCGCATCTTTTATCGCGATGTGACTGAGACCAAGTGCACGGCGCCCATCAAGCCCGACGGCAGCAATGATGCGTTTGGCCCGTATGGAGAGAAGTCGGTGATAGCGATCTTCACGGCCCCCGGCTGGCGATCTTCGATCAGGCGATTCACCCAGAGGTTCGTAACCTGGATAGAAATCTGGTTTGCGCCGGGGATGAGAAGTCCGCTGATGTCGCTCTTGAAGGGCGTCTTCCACGCAATGCCGGCATCCTTGCCATTGACCGTGACCGCGGCGAGCTCCCTCACATCGCCAAGATCAAGCCAGATATGTGCTCCGGTGGCGAGGGCGCTCGCCGGCAATGCTGTCTGCGTATCCCTTTCCCACGGTAATCCCACCAGAATCGCACATGAGCGGCTTTGAAGTGATGAGCGGATGTTACAGCTAACTACGTCGCCCCATCTAACACATATGGGCTACAGGGCAGTAGTACAAATGGAAGGCTGGCTCTGCTCAGGAATCCCGTGCTGTATTCGATGATGCCCGATCCATTTTTGAAGCAAGCCAAGATTGCACCAACTTAATCGATTCTTTGCCGGATGTTGCTCCAAATCACTTGGCAAACACCGACGACGACCAGGATTCCGCCATAGAATGCCCAGTGCTGATCTCCCTCCATGAAACTGCGGCGCATTGCACCCCAGGCAAGGTCAAGTCCCTGTAACATCCAAATGCCGCCCATCAAGACCATCAAAACACCGATGAGACTGCTCATAAGCCTCATGATTCGATTGAACACTCTGAGCAAAATGGACCTCCTTTTCTGTTTCTCGGCTTTTCAGAATAAACGCGTCTACTGCGCCGGCGGTGTTGCGGGCTGATTCGTTATCGAGGGCGGAGTCATGGTCGGCTCATTTCCTTGCTTGGCGGGCTCCACGCCTGGAACCACCGGCGCTGCCCCCACCTGTCCTGAAGCCGCCTCAGTCAAATTGATCGAGTAGTGCTGCAGGGTCGAGGCCAGAATCTGGTATAGTCCCGCGCGGTCCTTGGCATAGGCCGCGCGTGCCGAGATCAAATTGTTCTCAGCCACTGCGAAGTTGCGTTGTTGCTGGAGCACGTCGGCAGTTGTTGAGACGCCCAGGTGCAGCTTCTTGAGCTCGGCATCGAGGCTTTGCTGAGCATATGCCTGGGCTGCTTCGGCAGAATGCACCTGCGCGCGATCATTCGACAGCGCGTACATTGCGTTTACTACCTGCATGCGGATCTGCGTGTACAGTTGCTCCAGATGCAGTTCCGCCTGCCGATATTCCATCAACGAGCGCTCCTGCTGCGCCTGCGCAGTACGGTTACGGATGGGGATCGTCAGATTGAATCCTATTCCCTTGTCGGGCGCGGAGCTGTTGAACAGGTGCTCCACCACTGTCCCGTAACCGACGGTCGGGAATGTTCCCGGCGGATACATCGCGCCGGTGAAGAAATCCAGCGCGGTCGGGCTCTGCGAGCCGCCCAAGGCGCTGGAGCCGTAGAATCCGTATGCGTCAAGGGTGGGAAGCAGCGCGTTGCGCGCGCCCTTCAGCGTGATCTCATCGTTGCGCAGAGTAAGTACAGCCTGTTCCAGCTCGGGTCGCTGCTGGAAGGCTTTCTGGACAAGCGCCTCGATCGGCTGGGTCTCTTCAGGGAGGGCTTCAAGGCTCGCCCGGTCCGTGGGAATCACGGGAGCTGCGGAAAGCGCTACGTCGTCGAGGTTGCGCGCAATGGCCTGTTTGATGATCTGCTGCTGGTAGTTCAACGCGCTTTGCGAGCTGATGAGTGCCTGCTGGTCGGCGGCGACACTCGATTCCGCGTTCACCACATCCAACTGTGCCATGGAGCCGATTGTCATTTGCTTGCGATTGTCGGCAAGCAGTTGCTTACTCTGCTCCAATGCGCGCTGTTTCGCCTGAACGTCTTCATAGGCAGAAACCAAACCCCAGTAGATTCCTTCTACCTGGTTTACCGTGTAAAGAATCTGCTGGCGAAATGAAGAGTCCGTGATTCGTCGGTCGTTGAGCGCCTGATAGATGAAGCGCTTGTTCATCCAAATACCAGCACCTTGAAGTAAATGTTGGGTGAGGGTCGCCTTGAAATTGGAGCTCAGATCGGGGCTATAGGTAGTGAACGGGTTGTCGGAAGTCTGGCGTTGATTCTGGAACGAGACTTGCAGGTTGGCGCCAGTTATAAAGCCTTGGCTCAAGGTGAAATTGTATTCGTCGGTATTGGTGTCAAGTGCGCTCTTACCGCCAGAGAAGAGCGCGTTGACCTGCGGAGCGAGCGCTCTCTCAAACTGAATCGTGCCCGTAACTTGTGGATCGAGCGATTCCGGCGCTGGACCGGCGCCGCCCGTCGTGAGCGTGAGGCCGGAGACACCCGAGCCTGCACCGCCCGATCCACCCGTCGTTCCCCCCGGTCCGCCGCCTGTCGAGAGCGTCGAAGAGGACCCGCCCAGCGTCCCTGTCACCAGCCCCGACGGCGCACCTAGTGGCGTCGCTCCTGTCCGCGTCCGCAGAATATCCGTGTCGGCAATGTCCAGATCATAGCGAGCGATGGCGAGATCATAGTTGTTTTCAAGCGCCAGCGCGATGGCGTCGGAGAGGCTTAGGTAGATCTTGCCGTTCTCCACCAGATCAGCAAGCCGCACCGAATTGGTAAAGCTTGCCTTGTCGATGGTTGTGGGCCGGTAGACCTCGATCGGATTGCGAAGCCAACTACCAAAGGGCACGGAGAAATCACGGCTCGAAGGCCGCAGGTTAACCGGCTCGGTCATGACGGGCGTCGGTGAGGGCGGTAATGCTGAGGCCGCCCTGTCGGGACCGCTTGAGCCCGCTCCAACCTGTTGCGCTGAGGAGTTTGGGACTGTACTCAAAAGCGTCACCATGACGCATGCTATTGTTTGCAAATGTCTCAATTTCATCGTCATTCTCTCCACTGTCGAACTGCAAGTTGCTCAGCCGAGATCATCCAGACACTGAGCCCACCTCGTTCTTTCGGAACGGACATGATTCGCTGGATCTTCTATTCGTAACGCAATGCTTCGATCGGATTGAGACGCGAAGCGCGTCGGGCAGGGTAATACCCAAAGGCAATTCCGATTGTTGCCGAGAACACGACCGCAAGGGTTACGGCTGGAATTGAGATGGTGAAGGCCCAACCAAGCGCCAGGTCCACGACCCACGCAATCAGCTCGCCAACGGTAATGCCGATAATGCCTCCAATCAAGCTCAGCATGACCGCCTCTATAAGGAACTGAAATTGAACATCCCATTCCGTCGCGCCGATAGCTATGCGGATTCCGATCTCCCTGGTTCTTTCCGTGACCGACACCAGCATGATGTTCATGATGCCGATGCCCCCGACTAACAGCGCCACGCTGGCCACTGCACCGAGCAGCAAAGTGAGAATGCTGGTTACCTGCTTCAAGGTGTCAGCGAGTTGCGCCATGCTCTGCACCTGGAAATCGTCCTCGTTTCCGGGCTGAATCTTATGGCGATCGCGCATGAGGCTGATGATGTCGGTCTTAACGATGTCACTGGTTTCCGGCGAGGCTGCATTCACGAAGATCCAGTTAAGCCATGTGATCCCGACAATCTTTCTTTGCTCTGTGGTCAGCGGCACCATAATTACGTCATCCTGGTCCTGCCCGAATCCCGAGCTGCCCTTGGGAGCGAGAACGCCAATGATCCGGAAGGGCAAACTCTTGATGCGAATGACCTGTCCTATCGGATTGACAATTCCGAACAGCTTGCGGCGGACGGTTTCACCAATGACAGCAACATTGGCCTCCTTTTCCATGTCGGAGTCGTCGAATGGGCCACCGGCCACAAAAGTCCACGCCCGCACTGGAAAGTATGAGGGCTCGGTCCCCAGCACCTGCGTGAACCAGTTATTGTTCTGCCACACTACCTGCGTGCTGGTCTGCACTCCGCCTGTTGCGCCCGTCACGTTGGGCACATCGTTCAGAATGCCCTGCTCGTCGGCACTTACGAGAGTCTTGGTTTGGCCGCTACCGAGCTGGATTCCGTTGCGGTTCGGCGAACCGGGAAAAATCATCAGCATGTTCGACCCCAGAGCGGAGACGGTACTTTGCATCTGCCCGCCCGCGCCGTCTCCAAGGGCCACTGTAATGATCACCGCCGACACGCCTATGACAATGCCCAGCATCGTGAGACTGGTGCGCATCTTGTTTCGCCCTAGAGAACGGAGCGCGGGAAGCAGAAATGACGAGGCAAACTCCATGGCTCAGTCCTCCTCCAACTGAGGCAGCGTCTGTAAGACTTCGCTGGCATTCAGGCGATCGAGCACTGGGGTATCACTGACGATCTTGCCGTCGCGAAAGACAATTTGCCGGGTCGCATATTGCGCGATGTCGCGCTCGTGAGTGACGAGGATGATGGTCAGGCCGAGCTCGTTCAGGCGCTGGAAAATCTCCATCACCTCTACTGAAGTTCGGCTGTCCAGATTTCCGGTGGGCTCGTCGGCCAGGATGAAGCTGGGGCGATTGACCAGAGCCCGGGCGATGGCGACCCGCTGCTGCTGGCCGCCGGAAAGCTGCGATGGGAAGTGATCGGCCCGATCCGCCAAACCAACCAGGGACAGCGCTTCCTGCGTTCGACTATGCCGCACTTGGGAAGATACGTGGGCGTAAAGCATGGGCAACTCGACGTTCTCCAGAGCGCTCGTGCGTCCGAGCAGATTGAATCCCTGGAAAACAAAACCGATGCGCTGATTGCGCAGCCGCGCAATCTCGCTTTTCGATAACGCTGCGACTTCAATCCCCTCGAATCTGTAGCTACCGCTGCTGGGCAGATCGAGGCTGCCCAGTATGTTCATGAAGGTGCTCTTTCCGCTTCCGCTTGCGCCCATGATGGCCACAAACTCGCCGCGCTCGATATTGAGATTGACGCCCCGCAATGCGTGCACACGCGTCTCGCCTAGGTCGTAGTATTTATGCAGGCCGCGCACCGAGATTACGGCCGACCGCAATGCGTGATTATCCGCTGGCTTTTCTAATGTCTGGCTCGGCATCTGCATCCGTCCTAGCGCCCAAAACCGTTCGTCTTCGGCTGTTCCGAGGTCACAACGGAATCACCTGGAGAAAGAGTGCCTTGGATTACCTGCGTGACCGCCGTTGCACTATGATCTGTGACGCCTGTGCGGATCAGCACCGGCTCTATGGTCTTGTCGGAGCGCAGCTTCCAGACCATCGCGATATCTGAGTTAGTTCCACTCTGCTTGCTTGCGGGGGTGCCCGGTGCTTTCGGTGCATTTACACCCGGAATCTCAATCCCATACTTCTTCAAGAGTGCGGACACTTCCGTTTGGCTCATGTCGGGGTTGTAGCGAAGCGCGGAATTTGGCACAACCAAGGCGTCTTTGACGGATTGCACCGGTATGGTCGCGTAGGCCGTCATGCCTGGGAACAGCTTCCGATCAGGATTGTCGAAGTCCACGATGGTTTCGTATGTCACGACGTTCTGAACAGTTGTCGCGTTCATGCGAACCTGTGAGATCCGCCCATGAAAAGTTTCTCCGGGAAAGGCATCGACGCGAAAGGTGACCGGTACGCCCGCTCGAACCGCACCTATATCTCCCTCGTCGGTGCTAATGTGCAACTGCATTTTGGTCAGGTCCTGAGCTATGGTGAATAGCGTCGGTGTGGTAAAGCCCGCTGTCACTGTCTGGCCAACGTCCACGGCGCGATCAATCACTGTTCCATCGATGGGCGCGTAGATCTGGCAGTACGCAAGGTTCGTTTTTGCAATATTGAGAGCTGCCTCCTGCTGCGAGACTTGAGCTTCTGCCTGCTGATCCAGTGCTTCATCCGCCTTGACCTGGGCGTCGGCTGAAACCCACGTCGCTTTCGCGGCGTCGAAACTCTGGGGGCTCATGATCCCATCCTTGGTAAGATCTGTCGCGCGCTCGAAGTCCGCCTTGGACTGTACAGCTTTGGCTTGCGCGTTGGCGAGATTTGCCTTGCTGGCCGCCAGGTTGGCCCGCGAATTCTCCAGGTTTGCCTGTGCCTGCAGCAGCTGCCCTTCGTACACCCGCGGATCGATTACTGCCAGGAGGTCTCCCTTATGAACAGTGGAGTTGAAGTCCGCATCAAGCTTCGAAATGAGCCCTGATACTTGCGCTCCAACCGTCACGGTCGTGACGGCATTGATCGTGCCCGTGGCGTCTACAGTGTCATTCACGTCAGCGCGAACAACCGGCGTAGTGAGATAAGAGACGTCGCGCCCACGATGGCGATAGCGGGCTACCCCGAACGCGATCAAGGCCAGGATTACGAGGATCACGCCGCCTATCCAAACCCATTTGCGTTTGGAGCTCTTCCGGACAGTATTGCCTGAGCGGTTGTCGCTGAAAAGAGTGTCTCCATCCGGGGATTTCTCCGCGGTTTTTGTATCTGCCGTCATCCAATTCGTCTCGCTCATCACGCCTCTAAAGCTCCAAGGATCGGTTGCGCGGGAACTTCATCGCGCTAGATTGATTTAACTGCAGATCGAACCGCTTGAATTTTAAGAAGTGTAAATTGTGCGTGCGTCGCGTTTTCTCTAAGACATCCTGCGGTATTCTTTCAACAAGAAAGGCTCATTCTTTATCGTGGCAAGTGCGGCAAGCTCGGTTCACCAGCGGTCCATCTTATTGGTGGACGACGATCTTGATCTCAGTTCTCTCATGGTCGACTTCCTCGGCCGCAACGGGTTTCAGGTGAAAACTGCTCACGATGGGCGAAATGGATTGAAGGCGGCTTTGGCCGGCGGCGTCGGTCTTGTGATTCTCGACGTGATGCTGCCTGTAATGGATGGCTTTTCGGTGCTGCGGCAACTGCGAAAGAGCTCGGCCGTTCCAGTCATCATGTTGACCGCCCGGTCAGAGCAGGCAGATCGCATTGCCGGGCTCGACGCAGGCGCAGATGATTACTTGCCGAAGCCTTTTGGGCCCGAAGAGTTATTGTCAAGAATCCGTGCTGTGATGCGGCGGACGTCTGCCTTGGTCGACAAGCCGCGCCTTCTCGAGGTCGGTTCGGTCCGCATTGACGTGCAAAGACGTAGTGTCTGGCGCAACGAGCAGCTTTTGGAACTGACCGCTGTTGAATTCGATATCCTTGAATTCCTGGTCCGTGCCGCGGGGCGAGTGGTCTCGCGCGATGAACTGACAACCATGCTTTACCAGCGGGCAGCCACTCCTTTTGAACGCACGTTGGATGTCCACGTAAGTCATCTTCGCAAAAAGCTCGGCGACCGCGGATCAGATGGTATTCGGACCGTCCGCGGAGCTGGCTACGTCTTCTCCTATGGTTCCGAGCCATGATTAGAGGATCAGTAACCGCAAAGATCCTGGTATGGTGCGTCGCCGCCATGGTGCTCTCATTAGCGGCATTCGTGGTGGTTTCCGTCATAGCTGCCAGGCAAATTGCACCGTACTTCATGGAATTGAATGCCTTGCAACGGGACGACGCAATCCGATCCTACAGCTCGGGTGGGGCTGCTGCTCTCGATGAGTACTTAGCGCGCCTTCATCGATATATTCCGGTTCAGTACTTTCTCACCGATGCTTACGGCGTTGACTTAGTCAATGGAACAAATCGCGCGGCCCTATTGGCTATGGCTGCCAGAAGGTATCAGCCGGGACCAAATATCGTGATCGTTTCCAGGTCGCCTGATCATCATTATTGCTTTGTCGCTGTTGCGCCGCAGCAGAGCATCTGGAATTTCTTGCCCTTTTACCTCCTCGTCCCGCTCGCGGTCTGTCTCTTGGCCTGGCTGTTGGCTGTCAATATCGCCACGCCGCTGAGAAGAATGGCCCGAGTCGTAGAGCGGTTCGGACACGGCGATCTCACAGTTCGCATGCGCTCTTTCCAACGGGACGAAATTGGCGGAGTCGCAAGGGCCTTCGACAGCATGGCCGATCGCATCGAGATTCTTCTCACCGCCGAACGCCGCTTGCTGCAGGACATTTCTCATGAATTGCGGTCGCCATTGACACGGATTGGTTTTGCCGCGGCTCTTACCAAGACGGCGGATGACCGCGAGGCGGCCGCTGAGCGGCTCAACAAGGAGATCTCACGCCTCACAGAATTGGTGAATGGCCTGCTTCAGATGACCCGCGTTGAAGGTGACCCGTCAAACCGGATCATGCATGAAGTGTCGTTACCGGAGTTGGTTCGACTTGTGATCGAGGATTGTGAGCTTGAGGCTAAAACGCGCGGCTGCGAACTGGCACTCGAGGTACATGGCTCTCCACAGTTGTTCGGCGATTACGAGTTGTTGCGCCGCGCAGTGGAGAATATCGTGCGCAATGCAATCTATTACACTGCGGCTGAATCCATTGTTGCGGTCACGCTGGAAGGCACTGCTGGCGCTGCCAGGATCTCCGTCCGCGACCGAGGCCCCGGAGTCCCGGACGACGCACTCCCGAAGCTCTTTCAGCCTTTCTTTCGTGTGGACCCTGCTCGCAGCAGTACCACCGGAGGAGTGGGGTTGGGTTTGGCTATAGCCAGGCGCGCTGTTGCGATGCACGGTGGATCAATCTCCGCTCAGAATGTCCATCCGGGACTGCTGGTTTGCATCGAACTGCCGACTACGAGTATCGAGATAGCGTAGCTCGGATTCTTTACATGCAGCTCTTATTCCGTGCTGACGGAATCGTAAGGAACGTAATGCTTTCCGGGGCGAGTTGAAGAACTCCTGCTTCAGCTCTTTGGCCTTTGATTTCAGGTACAGTGCCATCTGCCGCAGCCTGCAAGGCAACACCGTTAAGCAGCACACTTGTACTGGTGAGATCAGGCGCAGTAAGCGTATAGCGATCGGCAGGGAGCGGAATCGTCAACGTATGCTCCTGCTTCGCGTCGAGGTTCATCGCCAGCAGAGCGACTCCGCCTTTATGGCCGGTCATGCATTGGGAATAGACTCGGAGGGTTTGCCCCTTAGGGACTCCGGGATCTAGGACAACGTTGCCCATGGTCCGCTTCCAGAGCAGTGCCGCCCAGTAATTCGGCCGGGGCTCAAGCCCGTCTTCGTTCAGAAGCCCGTAATCGCTCGATGCAAGGGTGTTGTGCATTACGGCTTGCACACCCCTCTGGGCAAGGGTGCCGAGCTGGTTTAGATACCGGAATGAATCGACGAACTCGCCTGCAATCTGATCTCCGCCACAGGCAGCCTCGGCCGTCTCCGTCAGCCATAAGGCTTTGCCAGGCATATATTGGTCGCGCATGTCTGCGTAGAACTTCTCATTCGCGTCCACCTGATCCAGCCAACTGGCGGTCATTGCCTTTTCGACCGTCATATTTCCACCGCAGCGGCGCGAGACAGCGCCGTAGAAGTGATAGGAGAACGCGTCGAAGATCGGCCCTGTTGCTTTCAGAATGTCTTCGCTGTGAATGAGCTTCATGCCCCCAAACATGGCTGGACCACCCTCCATGACGCCCCCGGGGCCGAGGAATATGGTTTGAGGAGACTCCTTCCTGAGAAAAGGCTCGAATGCTTTCACATCTTTCGCGTATGCAGCGGCATCGTAGCCGGCCGGAGCTCCCCCAGGCCCCGGAAACGTGGGTTCGTTCATGAATTCAGCCGCAGCTATGCTCCCGTCGATGCTCTTCGTGTAGTCGATGAGCGCCTTGGCCTGCACTGGCGTCCATACACCTTGGGCGTTGCGAGTACCAGGAGTGATTGCGAACGACGTGACGAGCTTGTCGTCGGTGGCGCGTGCGAAGTCAACGACGCCCTTCCATTCTGCACGAGTCAGCACCTGTCTGAACCCATCCGGCACTTGTTTCAATGGCGGATCGTCGTTGTTTTGGAAGAATGAACTGTTTGCCCAAGTCCCGCTGACGCGAACATAAGAAGGCCCAAGGGCCTTGGCAAGATTGCGCAAACGCGGGTGGCTCAGGTTTATTGGCGGTCTGTACTCATAGGGACCCGTGGCGCCTCCTACCTGCTGATCTCCGCTCATTGGCGCGCTCGGCCTGGCAGTGCTTCCTGAATTAGGGGCAGATTTGTATGGCTTCCAGAATCGGCCGCCCGTCACTTCAACCATTTCGATGTTGTATGAAACATAGCGAGGGTCTACGGTGGCCAGTTTCGGCATTTTAGAAGGATTCAAGGTCATAGAGGACTGCTCCTGGGCCGAAGCGCTGATCAGTGCAAAGCCAAAAATGACAGCCCCGAGAAGGGCGAGAAAAGAGGAACAATTCATTGTCAATCTCATTATTTTCTCCTGCTTCTGCAATGGTCCCAGGCCCTTATACAGAGTGTGGGATCAGGATTCACTTTACTCAAGCTCAATGAGCGCAATGCCGTTCGGCGGAATAGCGATGCCGATCTGCTTTTGTGCGTTCAGAGACACTGGTTCAGGCGGAGCAAGTTCGCATTTCCGTTTGAGCTCTGTAATCTGATCGACCGTGGGGTAAGCTGGGCTGCCCATTTCCTGGTATGCGCGGGCCAGATTCCCGTGGTTCTGGTCGACGCGCGTGATGTGCGCCCGTCGATGTGAATGAACGCCTTCTAACGCCAGGACAAGATTCTGTGCTTCGCCCTTTTGCTCGTATTGGGCAGACGTCTGAAGCATAGGATCTCCAGACGCGGATCGCTGGCCTCGTGGTTGCGGAATCAGATTCCAAACGAGAATGGCAAACGAGCCGTTTTTCCGTTTCGTCGCCAAGACTGGTCCATTTCCGGTTTCCAATTGAGTCTCGCCGAGCTTGTGCAGCAGTTCGAAAGTATGGAATGATGGCCGCGGCATGCCTCTCATTCCCAACAGGCCGAATCCAGCGTTCAGAAAGCTCTTCGGTACTCCCAGCTCCTCATAGACATTGTCGAATGTCCAGAACGACATGATGTCCGCAAGCCCGATCGTGTTCTTGATGGTGTGCGCAATGAACGCTGGATTCTGCGAACTCCATTCAGTGATGTACAGGGGAAGTTCGGGAGTCTTCGATGTCTTGATCTCCTGCTGGACCTTGGCCAGTGCTCTCCCGATGACTTCCTCGAAAGGATAGTGAATTCCAGCTCCGAAGACTTTGTCTTGGGGATCGTCGGGGTATATGTGTGTCGAAGCAAAATCAATCGGCACCTTCTGCGAGCAGCAGAACTCAAGTAAATCTCCGACCCAACCCGCTCGTGCGGTCGAGGGCCCGCCGACCCTCAGCCGCTTGTCCACGCCCTTCAAGGCGCTCGCCGATTGTCGATAGAGCTCGAAGTAGTCCGATTGGGACCCCGCCCAGAAGTAGACAAGATTCGGCTCGTTCCATACCTCGAAGTTCCACGTACCGACTTCCTGAATGCCATATCGATCAATGCAGTGCTTGCCCAGCGCGCCCACGAGTTCTCCCCATTTCGCGAATTCCTTAGGGGGACTCGTATTGCCGCGATAGAAGAAGATTGTGCTTGAGCCTTTGGCAAGCGCCGCGGGCATGAAGCTCAGTTCGACAAACGGCTTCACTCCGCGGTCAAGCATAGCGTCGAACACCATGTCGACGTAAAGGAAGTTGGGCTCCTTGGCGCCGGCCGGCCACACGCCCATTTCGTCATTGAAGAGCCCATGAAAGCGGACCGATTTAACCCCGAGTGTTTTATTGACTTGCTCGAGATCGGCCAGCCACTGCTCCCGCAAGCCGACAACGGCCCTGTCAGAGCCGACGCATTCTTCCCAGACATGCGGAAGTTTTCCATGGACCACGTCCGTCTGAATCTTTATGATTTGAGGCTCGCTCGGCGCAGCTGCCTGGCCCGTAGCGCCGGATATCTTTGGTCCGAGGGCCCAGGCGCCAGCCAACGTTGCCGATTGCAGAAATTCTCGTCTATCCAAGACCAACCCCGCACGTTCATCGCAATTAGGTTGACAACCCGGCACTTCGTTGCGGGAAACACCAGATCGCCAGGAGATCTATATTCCGAATCTGAGTGATTACTCTGCCGTCGCAGTAAAATCGCCGCTCACGCCCATCGGATCGATGGTGAGGGTGCCGGTCACTTTTCCCGCGTCCAGCGTGCCTTCATATTTCATTGTGAGATCAGTGCCTTGGTACTGCATCGTTGACGACCAGGTGACCTTCTTGCCGTCGACCTTTCCAGTAATCTTGGTGCCGCCCATTCCACCGCCGCATTGCCCCGCCAGATCGGCGCCGGTCTGCGTGAAGTTGCAAACTGATTGGTTTTCGTTGCCGGCGATCGACATGTGGACTTTCCACTTGCCTGCCATTGGAGAGTTTGCGTCTCGAGCCTGGACGGGCGGGGGGGCGGGTAGTGTCGCATCGGGAGAAAACGTAGCTGTGAAATCGCCGGTTACGCTATAGGGATCCACGTTCAGGGTGCCGGTGATCTTTCCGGCGTCCAAAGTGCCGTCGTACTTCACTGTGAGTGTGGAGCCATTCATTTCGGTGCTGAATGACCAGGTGATCTTCTTGCCATCGATCTTTCCTGTGATTTTTACAGGGCCCATTCCCCCGTCGCAGGTTCCTGTCAGGTCACTATCTTTTTGCGTAAACGCACAAACTGAATCACTTTCATTGCCGGCTACTGACGCGTGAAGCTTCCACGTTCCAGTGATAGAAGGATTATCTTGAGCCTGGGCAAATGCGAAAACGGATGCCAGGAGGGCTGAAATCACAATCTTCTTCATATTCGGGTCCTTTCATCAACACCGTGACGGAAGACAGACATCGCCCGCCCTCAATGACACCTTGTGCCATGCGCCTCAATATACGTAGCATCTGGTGTCGTCGTCAACTTAAGAAGTGTTAAGTTCGATCGCTCTGGTTTCAAGGCGCGGGCGAGGCGTAAACCTTGCCATCGATGGTCGTTGTCATTGTCCCTTGCTGCTTCTGGCCGAAGAGTCCGGGGGTAAACCCGCCTTCGCCTGTGACCTTGGATCCGGTCTGAATGCCGCTCAACGTCAGATGGCTGTTCACGACCATCTTTCCCATCATCGCCATCATGCCGCTGCCCGCACCGGCAACGCGCGCGGCGCTTTCCGTTCCATTAATGATGTGAAGGCCGTCATCCGAAAAGTTAGTGTAAGTAACGAAAACACCGCTCATTCCAAATTGACTTGCGCCACCGCGGAGCTCGACATCGGCTTGGCCGGAAACTTTGCCCGAGAGGATATACTTCCCGGGCCGAATGCCGGACTGCATCGTGGGCGGCTTGGCGCCGGGGGTGTAGGCCCACGCCCAGGAAATCACATCCGATACCGGTTTGGGCGGCGCGACGTGAAGCGGCTTTCTGCTCGTCAGATGCGCAATCATTAGCCTTGTACGTCTGCCGCCCGGTTCGGTCGACACCGGGCATGGCACCTGGTTGGCGCCTCCACAGGCGGGCGCGGTCAACAGCGCTTGCCAGTACACCACATGGGTTCCGTCGGGAGACCACGCCGGATCGGCGCGTCCATTCCAGTTAGGGTCGCTCGGGCTTCCCGGCGTACCAGAGCCTGCGTTCAGTTGCTGACCACGATAGTTGCCGCGGTCGCCATATCTGTCGATGAGAATCGGCTGGAAGTACCTAAAATTGGCATTTCTCCAGGCAAAGGCGCCCATCAGCCCGTCGACCATATCCGTGAGCGGCGGAACGCCCTGCACGCCGTCGTACCACATCGTACGTTCAGGAATTGTACGCGTGTCCATGCAGACAAACCACCGGTCGTCTGGCGAGGATTTCATTGGATCGGTATAGCCGGGATCGCTCGTGATGCGAGTCGCGTTTCCCGTCGCCAAATCGACCCTGAACAAGTCGTAGTTCCCTGATTCAACGTAGGAGACGACAAAGTACGACTTCCCGTCACTACTCCATCCGCGCCATTCTCCTGCTGCGTGTTGAGTGTTGTGAAGCAGATAGCCGGGCTTCTGGGGATCCGGCGCGAACATGGCAAATTCAGGGCTGCTGTTGAAGAACAGAGTCACTTTTTCCAGGTCGTATCGGGGAACCAGCGTCCCAGTCTTGGGAGCGGGATTGAAAACGAGCGTTGCGATACCGGTTGCTTCGCCCAGCATGGCAAAGCTGTTGATGCCGATGTGCACGTCATCGGGATTGAGCCGCAGTTCGCGCAAGGGAGCGGTGGGACCTGAGTCGTCAGCCCTGATGCTCCAGTACATGGGATAAATGTGAACCTTATCCGGTGTGCAGGCCGCGTCGGTTAGTTTGAACTGCCCGCAGTCCATTACGTTCGAGCCAGCAATCATGCGCTTGCCATCATGAAATGCCTGCGGGTGATCGACGGCGAGAAATGTCGGCGCCTTGGGATCAGGTCGGCTGAGCCAGTTGAAGCCGCTCCTGGGCGCGATATAACCCGCACTTGGATCCGGCGTCCTGTTGGCGCCTTTTTGGTTCTCGTCTGGAACGCCGCAGGTGAGGCACTTCCAGGCATCGCCGTTGGGAAATGTCGTGCCATCGGTCTTGATTGCGATCACCTGGGGGCCAGTGTAGATACTGCCGGCAGGGGCGCCCGCGTAGAGGACAGGCATCAGCACATACTTTCCGTCCCACATAAAGGACGGTCCTTCAAAGATGCCGCCGTCATAGGCGGCAATGCAGCCTGTCCCGCGCGGATTGATTGCTCCGGTGCACGAACCTTCGTCGGATGACGGCGCCGTCGGAGGAAGCGGCAACTCAGAAATCTCGACCGGCTCCGGCTTGGGCGCCAACGGATTCTCGCGCACTTTGAGCAAGGCGCCGCTCGGCCCGGCTGGCTTTTGAACCTGCGTTGAAGCCGCAGGGTTCTGCGCCTGCGCAGGTGATGCCAACCAGCAGGTGAACCACGTCGCGGCCATAGCACTGGCTAATACGAAGAGCGAGAATCGCATTTTCATGAAACGACCTTTCAGAATCGGCGTGAGCCTCAAATGAACCTAGTCCTGGCTTGGACTCAATAGAATGAACTCATCAATAATTGAGCCGCGCATTTCGAATCGCCGAGTGAACGATTCTTGCCTCGCGCCTTGATGATCGCGGGACGGACTTAAAGTGATCCCAGGCTTCCAGCTAATTCTCCAGAGTCGCTGTGAAATCGCCACCTGCCCCAAACTGCACGACTGTAATCGAGCCGGTGATCTTTCCCGAGTCAAAGGCTCCGTCGTACTTTAGCGTGAGCGGACTGCCGTTGTATTCGATGTCGTACTGCCAAGTGACGTTCTTGCCATTCACTTTCCCAGTGATTTTTACGGGGCCTTCTGCTCTGACGCAGGTTCCCGCCAGGTCGGTTTCGGTTTGTGTGAAGGTGCATTCCGAATTAACGTCGTTCCCCGCAATCGAGCCCTGAACCTTCCATTTGCCACCGACTGATGCAGGCGGTCCAGCGGGCGCAGTGGATGCGGCAGAGGCGGGTGCGGCACCAAGTGCAGCAGCAGGTGCAACGTCCGTGGCCGGAACCGCGGTCATATCGCCACTTACGCCAAACGGATCAACAGTCACCGTACCGGTGATTTTCCCCGCGTCCAGCGTGCCATCGTACTTCATCGTCAAAGGGCTGCCGTTGTAATCGATCTGATACGTCCAGGTAACTTTCTTGCCATCCACCTTTCCGGTGAACTTCACTTCACCTTGTGGTCCCGGGCAGGTTCCGGTGAGATCATTGCCCGATTGCACGAAGGTACAGGTCGCCTCGCTATCGTTTCCTGCGATCGAACTGTGAATTTTCCACTTGCCGGTTACTGACGAGGTGTTGTCCTGAGCCTGGGCGAATGAAAAGGCACTCGCCAGGAGGACCAGGACTGCAATCTTTTTCATTCTTGAGGTCCTTTCAGCTTACGCGTGACGGAAAACCTGAAACTGATCGCCGTTTATGGCACACAGTGCCATCCGAGACAATATACTTGGCACTCGCTGTCGCCGTCAACCTAAGAAGTGTTAAGTTCGGCCTCCAAGCCCGCTCCGGGTGTCAACAAGACATAGGCTCGAAGGGCGACGCTGCGCTAAGCCCTCGTTTTGAGCGATTTGGCTCCAGTGCCTTTCTTGTAGACCTGTTTCGCATTTAGGTGCTCAGATCCAAGAACTCGCTCATCAAGAATCTTTGAGATGGTTTTTGCGCCAGCTCCCGTGCTCATTCTGGAAACAATCATTCCGTCACAGTAAATGTTCCCGACAATGCCGCAGTCGAGTCTTCGCCGACTCCGTAGTCGAACGTGGTCGCATCCTGCACCCAGCCATGCTTGGCCGTGCTCCAATAAGTCAGGTCCTCCGGGGTAAGTTCGAAACGCACAGTCTTTGTCTCGTGGGGCTGCAAAGCGATGCGCCGGAAGCCCTTCAGTTCACGTACGGGCCGTGAGACGCTCCCGAACCGCTGATGGATGTAAAGCTGCGCCACGACGTCTCCGGCAACATCTCCTGTATTTGTGACTTCTGCTTCAACCGTGATCGGTTGGCCCACGTTGATGCTTGCCTGGGACGTTTTGGCAGGTTTGAACGCGAATGTCGTATAGCTGAGCCCAAATCCAAACGGAAAAAGCGGAGTGCTCGGAGCATCCCAATAGCGTGTCTTCTCCCCGCCCGGATCCTGAGTATTATTGTGCGCGTAGTACATCGGAATCTGATTGGCATCGCGCGGCCAGGTGACAGGAAGCTTGCCGGCTGGATTCGCCTTGCCAAACAACAGATCGACAACCGCATCGCCACCGGCGGAGCCCGGGTACCACATTTCCAGGATTGCCGGAATATGCTCTGCTTCCCAAGAGATAGTGAGAGGACGTCCATTGAAGAGAACCAGTACGATCGGCTTGCCCAGTGCCGAGAGAGCCTTCAGAAGCTCTTCTTCGCGGCCGGGAAGCCCGAGAGATGACCGCGATGCGGACTCGCCGGTCATGTTCTGCAGTTCACCCATGGCTGCGATGACGATGTCGGACTGACGCGCAACATCGAGGGCATGCTGGAATTCCTCATCCGACTTTCCTTGGGACCAGGGTGCGTCGGGTCTCTCGAGTAGCTTGCGATCAAACGGAGATGGATAGGTGCGGCTGATCTGCACCCCGGGCGCGTAGGTGACGCTTGTGAATTGCCCCGATTCTTGAAGCGCTTGTTTGACGCCTTTCACCTGATTGATGTCCCATCCATCGAACCATGGGCCGATAATGTTTTGCCGCGAGTCGCCAAGCGGGCCGATCAAAGCTACCTTCGCGAATTTTCCCGATTGAAGCGGAAGAAGCTTGCCCTCATTGCGCAGCAGAACAGCTGATCGCTCCGCCGCGACCTTGGCTGTTTGGCGGTGTTCTGCCATGGTAGCCGCATCCATGCCTTTCTCATCTGCATACGGATGATCGAATAAGCCCATTTCGAATTTCATGCTAAGGACCTGCCGCACAGAAGCATCAAGTTCGGCCATGTTGAGCGAACCATCTTTGACGGCTGCGTTCAATCCATCCGTGTCGGTGCCAAATGTGGACATCTCCACGTCGACGCCGGCATGAAGCGCCAATTTCGATGCATCCTCTTTGTTCTGGGCAAAGCCGTGCCCCACGAGATCCCCAATGGCATTGTTGTCGCTATCGACAAGGCCGTTGAAGTGCCATTCCCCTCTAAGCAAATCGGTCAGGAGCCAGTGGTTTCCGCTCGCCGGGACATCGTTGAGGTCGATGTAGGCGTCCATCACTGTTCCGGCGCCGGCATCCACACCTGCCTTGAATGGTTTCAGGTAGACATTGCGCAGCTGGCTTTCCGAAAGGTTTACGTCGTCATGATCGCGACCGCCAATTGAGGCTCCATAGCCCGCGAAATGTTTCATTGCAACCATAATGTGAGTCGAGTCGAGCGGGCGCTGGCCCTGAAATCCGCGCACCTGCGCCGCGGCTACCCGCGATCCGAGATAGGGGTCTTCGCCTGCGCCTTCCACAATCCGCCCCCATCGTGGATCGCGGCAAATGTCGAGCATCGGTGATGCTGTCCATTGTTGTCCCGCAGTGCGCGCTTCGAAGGCCGCCATACTCTGTACATCTTCGACCATCTTCATGTCAAAGGATGACGCCATGGCGATGGGTACCGGATAGATGATTCGATATCCATGGAGCACATCGGCCAGAAAGACGAGTGGAATGTGGAGGCGCGACTTTTCGACTGCCAGCCTTTGAAGACGGTTGATTTCTGCCACATCGTATTCGTGGACAATACCGCCAACCTGACCTGCCGCTACTTTGCCGTCAAACGCGCTCGATCTGAAAAAGTAGAATGACTGATTCAATTGACCGATCTTTTCTTCCACCGTCATCTGTTTCAGCAATGCATCGACTTTGCGCGCCTGATCCGGCGGCAACGGCCAGGTGTTTGGCGATTTACGGGCGGCCGCGCCGTCGTTGTTTTTCGCAGGAGGCGAAGCTAATGCCGCGCGGCCAGGTGCTTTGGTGAGAGTAAAGATAAGGACAGCAAGGAATATTCCGGCACTTTTCTTTTGCATGAGAATGCATTCCCCATAGGTCTTGGAACAGGTTAAGTGTGCGAAGAAGGTACGTGTTCTAACCTTTTTGCAAAGTGCAGGAACACGAGTGCACATGGCGAGTAGCCACCTGGATCCCACTGCGTGAATTCGCCAGTTTCTGGATTCAACTGCTGATCGAACTTTCCGATACGCAGAATTGCGTTGCACCAGCGTTCCATCATCACTTGGAGGTCGGCAGTCTTGCCATAGTAGTCCATCCAGCGCAGAGTGCGCATCGCCGTGAGCGCCTGTGAGGCCCCGCCCCAGGAGTTGCGGGGAATGGGCCGCACAAATTTGGGATCGTCCATTGCAATGCTGGGGAAGGGATACTGCGCCCAATACGCCTTTGGATTGTGCAGTTGCCGCTCCCACAGGGCATCGAACATCTTGCGTTCATGCCGGACATTCAGCCTCATGACATGCTCGGCCGACACGCGGCAATTTGCGACCGACCGAATGCGAACGAACTTACCTTCCGGGTCAACGTCATAAAAGCTTGCGTCTTGCTCGCACCACAGTTTTGAGAGGATCAGCGCCCGTATGTGTTCCGCATCGTCAGTCCATTTCTGTGCCTCAGCCTTTTTGCCGAGAGCCGTTGCCATCGCACTCAACGCCACTCGCGCACCGAAAGCTGTTGCGGAAAGATCCGGGCAAAGCCGTGGTACCGATTGACCCGTTGGGCAGTTTTTCGCTTCATGATCGGGGCATTCATTTGAAACCCCCGCCCAGCGCGGGCTATTGTCCTGGCCCGTGTCCCAGGTGCAGAACGCTTCCACTAGTCCCGTGCCGCGCGTGTCGCGATAGCGCCTGAGCCATGCATCCCAGCGGGAGCAGGCGTTGTACGATTCGGCAAGGAATGCTTCGTCCTTCAGCATCTGAGAAACATCCCAGGCAGTCGCGGCGATCGGCACCACCATCTGGATCTGACCCCAGTGGAGTCCAGTGACGTGAACGTCGTAGGGCAGTTGGCCGTCGTCGCGTTGATTGACAAAGAAGGCGCGATGCGTGTTCTTCGCCACTTCGAGCGGCGCAGGTTTGCCTTCAACCGGAGGAACAAGATCTGCGAGCTGCGCATACGCGAGGCTCTCGTGCGGACCACATTCCATCCAGGTGCCCCGGTAAACCGAGCCCTCATACAGCACCGGCTGATCAAAGTGCGGCACGGGCTTCACGTTGCCGGATAGCGCGGCCAGTGCGGCATCCCAGGTCTTTGTCCAGACTGCGTCAGTCTCCTGCGCCCACGCATCGGGAATTGCGGCAGCCGTACCGGCAGCCATAACCGTTTTCAGGAATTCCCGCCGCTTCATTCGCATGATTCAGAACCTTCCCTTGGTTTCGACCAATAGAGTTCCGGCGCAACGGCCATTCAGATAGCCGGTATTAAGGAGCAAATCAGGTTTCAATTGAAGATGCGTCCGGGCCGTCATCTCATGCCTCCGCTCGGCATTCCAGCCTGGCATTTCGGTAAAGGATCATGGGCACCTTTAAGATGCCCACGATCAATGATGCGACAGCCGATGTAACTACAACAGATTTAGTCGACGGTCAGATAACTCGAAGCGATGCGCCCCCGTCGCAGTTCGCCACACCAGTCGAGCCATATGGCGCATCGCTTTAGCCAATTACACCCTTATTCTCAGAAGATCACCTTCGCCGCAAATCGGAAGTAACGAGAATCCTGCAACCTGCCGAGTGGACTTGTGCCTGAGATCGCACCGAAGCCAGGAATGCCCGCATAGGGAAGCGGGTTGCCGAAATGTGGCGTGTTCGTGACGTTGTAGTCTTCCATCCTAAGTTGCAGTTTGTAGCGCTCCCGGTACGAGAAGGAACGGAACAATGAGGCGTCGAGGTTGGCTGCTCCTGGACCCACCACCGAGTTGTAAGGGGCAGTACCCAAAACCGGCGCATTGATGGGCGAGTAGGCCGACGTGTCGAAGTATTGGCTCAGGTTGCCCCGGTTGGTGGCAACATGCGACTTAACCAGGTTGGGCGTTTCCACCGTTCCGGGAGTATTAAAGGACGGATCGATGGCGATCTCCTGAACATTGATCGGCGTTCCCGCAACGATGAGCTCCGATGCATTGATCTGCCATTCGCCGAGAATATAGGCAGCCGGTCCGCTTTGCAGCCACTGCTTGCCTTTGCCGAATGGTGATTCAGCCGTGCCCGTAATGGTCAGATCGTAGCGCCTGTCGCCGGGCATGACGACGTAGTTCGTGCGAATATCCTGCGGAATCGAATTCTCGAGGGTACCGAATCCATTCGTGTCGCAGCACAACCCAAGCCACTTTGACCACGTGTAGGCGGCATTTATCGTGTAATTATTCGTGAGACGGCGCTGCACCGAGGCTTGCAGCGAATTGAAGTTGGTATGGCCCAGATCCAGAATGGCATCGTCTCCAGCCGATGTGCCGTTGTACTTGAAGAGGGCGCCGCTTGCCGTTCCCGCCCCTAAAACCGGCGCATAGTTGATGTCAAATCGAATGTGCTGTTTCACGGATGCGTTTGCCACATATGCGGCTTGGGCCAGCCAGGGGCCAAGCTCTTTCTCTACAGCGACGTTCCACGACTCGATATATCCGCGCTGAATATTCTGCGGCAAGGTGTAAAGCGTAGCCCCGGTCGGCAACGGAATGATGCCTGCCTGATAGTTCGGCGTGGTGAAGGTGGGTATGCCCGTCGCCAGCGACCCAAAGGGGACATAACCGTTCGTTAACGCGGTGAAGCTTTCCTGCTCAGGATAGTTGTAGATGAGATCCCGGCCGACGTTGAATTGCTCGGTATCGATCGAGCCTCCGGCGCGAATGACAAGACTTGGCATCATGCGGTACGCAATACCCACGTGCGGACCAAAAAGATCCTTTTGGGTCTTGATTCCGCAGCTCTTCGGAATTCCTCCATAGCCGCAGACCTCGTACTGATAGAAACTGATGTGCGACGGATCATAATTGCCGGCGAGGTTCTCCAATCCGTAGTTGCCGTGCGTGGGAGCCGGGTAATACGACCACGAGGTTCCATAGGTCACGGTCAGTTTTCTTCCGATCTGCTGGGTATTGGTTACATACATGGCGTATTGCAGGGCGTCCATCTTGCTGCTGCCAAACGGCTGGACGCTGTTTTCTACCGTGTTGCCGGTGAAACTTCCTGACACGCTGCTATTGGGCAACCCCATCAGGAAATCCGCAAACGAATTGAACTGGCTAATTCCCGGGCCGCCTTTCAAGGCAGACGCGCCACCTGCGAATGAGAAGAAGTCCGGATTGTTCTCAACGTGATTCATATGCTGCTGGTTCATGACGAATCCGAACTTGATGGTATTTGAACCCTTGATGAGCGTTGCATTAGCGTTGTACCCGAAGATCGGGTCGTTGTAATTCAGGTACGGGTAGTTGTAGCCGAGACCGGTATAGGTCGCGAGATTAAAATCCGGTATCCCGCCGCCAATCGGCAGATTCGAGAGATTTACTCCTGGAATGCCAAGCGTGCTGGCGCCATACTTGACGTTATCGTCTGGAGGAACCTCGTATTCGACTGAGCGGGTATAGCCCCACGATCCATCGATGAGAAAGTTCGGGGTGACGGTGAACGTTGCCGCCAGCGTCGTCGCCGCTGTGTGCCCGTAAGTGTGAGGGGCCACGATGTTAAACAAGACTGCTGCCTGCGAGCTCGGAAAGAGCACGTTATAGGGATGGTAGTTATAGCGCCCCGTAATGCGCAGTTTCTTGGTCGCATCCCAGTCGAACTTGGTATCCCATTTCTGGAGCCGCGTCGGCGCACCAAAAACCAGCTCCAAATTGTTGAGGTAGGCGCTGCTGTTTGTGACGCCTGGGATCGGTGTGGTCGAGGCGGGAGGGAACTGAGACAGGAATGTCAGCAGCGGCTTCACCTGGTTGCTGATCATGCCAGACGGGATCTTGTTGCCGTTGCCATATTCCGCGGCAAAGCTCTCCCTCCCCGTTCCATCCGGATTGCCGGTAGTCGGGTCGTAGAGGGTCGCGCAAGCGGGAGCCGAGTTGACGGTTGAACATGTCCCAGAACCTGTAGCCGTGAAGTCTCCGGTCAGCATGGCGGGGGTTGGCACTGTCAGGACATGCGCGGCGTCCGCGCTGGTGTAGTCATTCTCATAGCTCACAAAATAGAAAAGTCTGTTTTTGAGGATGGGCCCGCCGACCGTGCCGCCAAAGTCGTTTTCAAGATTCTTGGGTATAACCGGCAGGGCCGCGGCCGGCGAAAAGAAGTTTCTCGCTGTCCATAAATTGTCGTTATGAAATTCGTAAGCTTCGCCATGGATCTGGTTGGTTCCGCTTTTCAACTGGACGTTGATCGTCGATCCATTGGCAAGCGCCTGGTCGGCGTCGGCGCTCCCAGTGACCATGCTGACACTGTCGATCGCCTCGATCGAAGGCGTCAGGGATGAGCGGAAGGGCGTCCAGGGCTGAGCAGCGCTGACCCCTTCGATGCGAACATCGGTAGCGCTCGTGCTGGTGCCGTTGGCTTCAATCTGCATCGACTTGTCCACGTTATTTGTGCCCAACGTGCCAGCGGTCGGGACCCCCACACCGGGAACCGTTGCGAGCAGGCCTTCATACGTGCGCGTAGGCTGCGGCAAATCAAGCAACTGTTGCGACGCAACCTCTTGATTCACGTCGGCGCGGTCGGTCTGCAATTGCGCAGTTTCCGCATTCACGGTGACTACCTGGCTCGACGATCCAACTTCGAGCTTAGCGTCGAATCGGGTGACCGCATTAAACGTCACATCGACATTTCCAGTGGAGCCTTCAAACCCGGACTTGGTGATTGCAATCTTGTAATCTCCGGTAGGGAGATTCGAGAAGGTATAGATCCCACTCCCGTTTGTCTTTTCAGTACGCTCTTCACTCGTTGCCACCAGCGTAGCCGTCACATTTGCGCCAACGACCACCGCGCCAGAGGGATCGGTGACAGTGCCGACAATCGATCCATAGAGGACCTGGGCTCGACACTGCCATGTTCCCAGCATCATGAGGAGAGAGGCCAGGGCGGGAACCGCCATGAATCTGCCGATTCTCGGAAAGAAGTACCACTGGCTGCGTTGATTCATTTCCTTGCGATTCGTCATAGAGCCTCCATAGGTTGACGTGGATTTCTGTGAATGTTCTTTGTTGCCCTTGCAAGTTTCTGCTGAGGCAAGCAGCGTTTTCCGCTGGCCTTGACTATTCGTCTCGAGCTTGTACCTGTAGACGTTTTCAGGGATTGCGCCTCCAACGCTCATTTGATGGCTTGATCGCCTTACAATGTCGTTCTTCTCTGCCCCAGTTCTTCACCTTTGCAACTTGGCCGCCGTCTGACCATACCTTGAATGGGCTCGAACGAGGCGAACTGATGAAGAACCCGCCCTACACACGAAGAGCGAAGAAATGTGGACCATAAACCGGGAGAATGCTATGGATTGGAGAAAGAGAGTGTCAATCGTCTGTCTGAGCAGAGCGAGATTAGTTCAAACGGTGGACATTGATTCATCTATATGTACTAGCGGCAAGTAGTACAAATGTACGATGTCCTCGACTTCCGATTAGCAATGCGGCCTGCGAAGTGCAGGCTTCTCAATTCGGATGTACGATACTCGTCTGGAGCGCATGAACAAGAACACCGTAAACATGATTGAAATCAGCGGCGAGAATGACGGCAGATCCGATTGCTTATCCCGCTCGAACAGATCCCTCGATTCCAAGCAGCTCCCAACCTCAAGCCTTCCGCAATGTCTTGCGCTCCTCATCCTCATCGCTTTGCTTTTCTTTCGCATTGCACTCGCAGAGAATGCAGCAACTCAGTCCTATCAAACCGCAGCATCTGTATTGGCGCTGAGTGCAGAACAGGCCGGGAAGGGGTTACCAGCGAAGATTCGAGGTGTTGTTACGTGCGCGACAAATTATGGGCTATATGTCCAGGACAAGACGGCGGGGATCTGGGTTGAATCTGCGATTACAAATGGTAGGTATACAACCTGGGATCTTAAACCTGGCGACGAAATCGAAGTGAATGGACACACAGCCCCAGGGCTATTCTCGCCAGTCATTTCGGCTGATTCGTTACGAAAGCTGGGTCGAGCACCTATGCCGCAGGCAAAAAAAGTGACTCTTAAGCAACTCCTGACCGGCAACGAGGATGCGCAATACGTCAGCATTACCGGCCTAGTTCGCTCGGTTACGCTCCGCCCGAATGCTTCGCCTGCGCAGCGAGTGTGGCTGAAGATTGCCATGGAAGACGGATTCATCTTCGCGACTTTGCCGCAGAATGATGCTGATGCTGCGAGAAAGCTTGTTGACGCCGTAGTTCGAATCGATGCCCCTGCGACATGCACGAAGAATCTGAACAGGCAGTTCACTTCCGTCCTTGTTGATGCTCCAAGCGTTCATAATGTGACAGTCATCCGGCCGCCTCCGCAAAGCTTGTTTGAAGCCCCGATCACGGCCATTGGCAACTTGATGCGCTATCGATCGGGAACTGACAGTCACGATCGCGTCAGAGTCACCGGGACAGTGACCTATTACCGGCCTGGCGAACGCCTCATCCTCGAGGACCATGGACGAGCGCTGCTCGTCATGACTACTCAGTTCAGCAATGTCAAATCTGGGGACCAAGTCGACGCCGTCGGCTTTCCTACAGCGGCCCCTTCCGGACCGTTCCTGGAGGACGCGATTTTCCGTTACATCGGCGAGGGACAGCCACCGACCCCCACTCCAGTCACAGTTGCGGATCTGTCATCCGGCACTTTGAACTTCAACCTTGTCAGTATCGACGGAAAACTCCTCCATCGAATCAGCGAGCCAGGGGGCCAAGTGCTGCTGCTGCAGAACGGGTCCACGCTTCTGCGAGCGGACCTTAATGACGTGAAGAACGTCGACGCTCTCGCGCAATTCCGCGAAGGCAGCATCGTGAGAATCTCCGGCATAAGCGTCCTCGACGTGGAAGGTTCATGGAATTCCGGAGGTCCAACTGCGAGTGCTATACATTTCACCATCTTTCTTCGCTCTCCCGGCGATGTAGTGGAAATCACGCCACCGTCGTGGTGGACTGCTCCTCATTTGTTTTATCTCGCAGCCGTACTTGGGATCCTGATGTTCCTCTTTCTCGCTTTGGCGCTCTACAGCCGGATGGAGCATGTGAAGCTCGAGGCGATTCTTAAAGAGAGAGAACGGCTAGCCCACGAGATTCACGACACTCTCGCCCAGAGCTTTGCGGGCATCGGATTTCAAATGCAAGCGATACGGAGAGCAATACCGGACGAACTGCCCGAATTGCGGAAGCAGGTGGACCTGGCGCGAGCGCTGGTGCGTCACAGCCACACAGAGGCACGACGCAGTATCGAGCCCGATCACATTGGTTCTCTAAGCAGCGACGATTTACTGTCGACTCTGGAAGCCTCTGCGCGAAGGATGGTCAAGGGCGGCTCGGTCGATGTGCTTACAACGAGTTCGGGTAAATTAGTTCACCCGCTTCCAGAGAAAGTTGTTGACACCTTGCTCCACATCGGCCAGGAAGCAGTTGCGAATGCAGTGCGACACGCCGACCCGAGCCAAATAGCAATTGCTCTGGCCTATGATCGCGATTGCGTTCGTCTCACAGTTAGCGATGACGGGATCGGTTTTGAAGAAAGAGGCGACCTACTCGGATTTGGTTTGCGGGGAATGCGCAAGAGATCTGCATCAATCTCGGCCAAGTTGGAGATAATTAGCCACCCAGGAACGGGAACACGGGTTCAAGTGCTTTGCCCACTGCAGCCCAAATATGCTCTGGCTGCGCTCTTTAAACGGACTTGGAAATTCATTTCGGAGATTGGACCCCATGGTGCAAGAGAAGCATAGTCAAACTCGGATTCTGATTGTGGATGATCACCCTGTGGTCTGTTCAGGACTGACAAACATGCTTAGCTGCCAAACGAACCTTCAGGTGGTGGCGTCTGCCTCTAGTGGGGAGAGAGCGCTCGCACTCTTGCAAC
>Ga0335078_10000604_pt1 | contig 55153 bp, 46 predicted proteins | sample Lox_Sample_32_FD_206711 | JGI IMG/M metagenome (GOLD analysis project Ga0335078, IMG submission 206711) | Soil microbial communities from Loxahatchee National Wildlife Refuge, Florida, United States - Lox_Sample_3.2 | ecosystem: Environmental > Terrestrial > Soil > Wetlands | place: USA... | reverse complement strand
GCCCAGAAGAGATTGACTGCTGTCGGGCGGGTTTTGCTGATCACATCGCAGATCCGGTCGAAGTCGCGCTTCAGTTCGCCCGTCGACTCCGATTTGGAATTGTTCACGCCCAGCGCGATGCCCATCGCAGCTGCGACGCCGATCGCCGGCGCGCCGCGCACTACCATGTTGCGAATTACGTCCGCGACCTGCTCATGCGTCTTGCACGTGACGTAGACTTCCTCGGTGGGAAGCTTCGTCTGGTCGATGAAGCGCACACCGTTGTCGGTCCATTCGAGAGTTTGAATCATAGGAATTGGATTAAGGCCTCAATCCAGCGGGTTCGGTGTCGTCGGTCTGGAGCACGTGTTCCGTACGGACATCGCTCGCCGTGAAGATCGAAATGAACGGTGCAGGAGCTGCGGCCTTCTCGACGTTCGGCCGGCCCTTGGCATCTTCGCGCTCGATCAGGCACATGACCCCGACGACTTGAAATCCAAATTCGCGAGCGGCTTCGATCGCTTGCACTGTCGACGCACCTGTTGTGCAGACATCATCCACAATCACCACTCGTGCGCCCTTCTCGCGAAAGCCCTCGATGCGTTGTCCCGTGCCATGCTGCTTCTCGGCTTTGCGCACCAAGAAACCGCTTAGTTCGCCACTTACCACAGAAACCGCAACGACAATGGGATCAGCACCCATGGTCAAGCCGCCAATCGCTTGGGCATTCCACCCCCGCTGGCGGATTTCCTCCAGGAAAACCTCCCCGGTAAGCCGCGCTCCTTTCGCGTCAAGAGTTGTAACGCGGCAGTCGATGTAGTAGTCGCTGGTGCCACCCGATGACAGCTTGAACTCGCCCAGGCGGAAGGATTTGTGAGCCAGCGTGCTCAACAGTTTCTGACGTGCAGATTGCATGAAAATCTACGATAACACGGCCTTTCGTTCCCGTCGTTAGCGCCGGACCGGACTTGCAGCCCGCGCGCACCACGGATTGTTTGCGTGTTAACCTGAATTCAGCGGATTAGCGGAAAGTGATATTCAAAAACAGCGTCTCCCGCCATCTTGAATCGAGGACTGACATTGCATAGAGTTCGCATATCTTCGCTTTCCCTGTCTGACCATTTGCTTCTGTTCTCCCTGTTGATTTGTGTTCTCGGGCCTGCGTCCTTTGCTCAGGGGACCCGTACATGGGAGCAATCCAAATTCGACGATCTCATTAAGGGAAACGCGACAGGCGTAGCCATTCGCAGCGAGGGCGGTCTGGAACTGGCTCCGGCATTCAAGCTGCTCTATGCAACTCCTTCCACCTACATTTGGGCGGTCAAAGCCGACAAAAAAGGGAATGTTTACGCGGCAACCGGTTCTCCGGCGCGCGTATACCGCATCACCCCTGATGGCAAGTCAACCATCATTTTTGAGCCCCAGGAGTTGCAGGTCCAGGCTCTCGACGTGAGCCAGGGAGGCATCATTTATGCCGCTACTGCGCCTGACGGCAGGGTTTATAAGATCGAACAGCAGCCGGCAGGCGAGGGGGAGGCAACCAGAACCGATAGCAAGTTGAGCGACAAGGATGCCAAGCCGACCCTCGATCCATCGTGGAGTTCATCCGTCTACTTCGCTCCCGGGACCAAGTACATCTGGGATCTCGCGCTCGACACATCGGGCAATCTCTACGTCGCGACTGGAGATCATGGAGAAATCTACAAAGTCACTGCTAAAGGCGATCACTCGCTCTTTTTCAAGAGCGATGAGACCCACATCCGTGTGCTGGCGATCGACGCGCAGGGAAACCTGATTGCCGGCACGGATGGCAGCGGTCTGGTGTATCGGATATCTCCCGCTGGAGAAGGGTTCGTTCTGTACAGCGCTCCCAAGAAAGAGATCACGGCTCTTGCGCTTGACAGGGCCGGGAACATCTATGCGGCGGGAGTGGGCGAAAAGCGAGGTGGGAGTGGATCCGCCTCCGTGTCCGTACCTCCAGCAATGCTTACAATGCCAGCCCCCAACTCGCCGACTACCGGTCCGCAGGGTCCGGGGATCACTCTTTCTTCAGTGCCCGGCATCGCGCAGATCGGACAATTTCCGTTTCCCGGCGGAGGAACGAGCAGCGGCTCAGACGTCTACCGAATTGCTCCCGATGGCTCGCCCACCCGCTTGTGGTCGTCACACGACGATATCGTCTACGCTCTCGCCTTCGATTCGCATGATCGTCTGCTGGCGGGAACGGGAAATCGCGGTCACGCCTTTGCGATTACCGGGCCAGACGAGTTTGTGGATTTGTTGAAAGCTACCGCGTCCCAGATCACCGGATTCGCCGAGGCTCCGGGCGGCGGCCTCTACGCTGCCAGCAGCAACCTGGGCAAGATTTTTCTCCTCGGGCCGGGGCCCGAGACGGAAGGTGATTACGAGAGCGATGTCTTCGATGCCAAGATTTTCTCCCGCTGGGGGCGCATGGAGTTCCGGGGCGCCGGCAATGTCGAACTGCTGGCACGCAGCGGCAACGTCGACAATCCAGACCGCAACTGGAGTCCGTGGAAGAAAGTAGACCTGGCGAAAGACGCCGAGACCGGAATTCCTTCCGCACGCTATGCGCAATGGAAGGCAGTCTTGCACGCGGGCACTGTGAGGCCGGACGTGGATAGCGTCACGCTGAACTATCTGCCAAAGAACGTGGCCCCTGAGATTGAGGACGTCTCGGTGCAAGTCGGCGTGCGCTATCAATCCTTGCCGAAAACGCCGGCAATGAGCATGAATACGGACGCGTCTGGGGTCTCGGGTGCACACTTTGACTCTCCCGTACCGAGCACGCACGATAAGGACGCGATTGGGGTCAAGTGGAATGCGCATGACGACAACGACGATCAGCTGGTCTATTCCGTTTATTACCGCGGAGATGGCGAAAGGCGTTGGCTGCTTCTGAAAGACAACCTGACCGACAAGGCATATTCCTTCGACGCGAGTCTACTGCCTGACGGCGGATACACGGTGAAGATTGTTGCTTCCGATGCGCCTTCGCATTCGCCGGGCGAGGCTTTGACGGCGGAAAAAATCAGCCGGCGTTTCGAGGTTGATACGACTCCACCGAGAATCGAAAGTCTCACGGCGGCCATCGATGGCATGCAGATTCGCGTGCGCTTCCGAGCCGAAGACGGTTTCTCGACGATCAAGCGCGCCGAGTACTCTCTCGACGCAAGCGATTGGAAGTATGTGGAACCGGTTGGTCAGCTGTCCGATGCTAAAACCGAGGATTACGACTTCAAGGTTGCGTTGGACGCGCCGAAGGATGCTGCGGCAGAGCACGTCGTCGTCGTCAGGGTTTACGACAAATACGACAACATGGGAGCGGCGAAAACCATATTGCGCGCGAAGTAGCAGGTTTCCGGCATTTCGCCGAAATCCTTAGCTTGGGTTCTTGGAATCCGGACATGTCCTGACGGCCTCTTTCGAACACGGATGGGGTTACGGACAATAGTTGTATGCGTTGCGGCCCCTGTCCCGCGTGGAAGATTCTCGTCTCCTCGTTTACACTCTTCGCATTGGCTCTCTACGTGACCGCTTGCTCTGGCGCTTCCCATACGATGGGAAATAGCGGGCCGACTGGCGGTGGCACCGGCGGGGGCAGTCTGGCGTGCAGCGTGATGTCCGCCGGCCAGACGGCAAGCTTGAATGGATTCGTTCCGTTCGACAGCAGCAGCTTGTGGGACACCGACATCTCGTCGGCACCTGTCGACCCGAATTCCAGTTCAATCATCACGAACTGGGTAGGATCGGTCAATCTTCATCCCGACTGGGGTACCGATCCGACCTACGGCATTCCCTACGTTATCGTCGACGGCACTCAGTCGCTGGTAAACATCAATCTCGGCGCTTATCCCGACGAAAGTGACCCCGGTCCCATGCCGATTCCGGCGAATGCCCCGGTGGAAGGCGGCGCCTCGAGCACGGGCGACCGCCACGTTCTCGTACTCAACAACGCCAATTGTTTTCTCTACGAACTCTACAATGCTTCACCCAATCCAGACGGAAGCTGGAATGCCGATTCGACCGCGGTGTGGGATTTGCTCGGCAACCCACAGCGACCGTACACATGGACCTCTGCTGATGCGGCGGGGTTACCGATCTTTCCCGGGCTTGTTCGTTACGACGAGGTGGCAACCGGCAAGATTCAGCACGCGTTTCGCTTTACCCTCCCTAGTACTCGTGCGGCCTTTACTCCTCCTGCCTCGCATTGGGCTGCAACTTCCAGCGATTCGACCGCGCCACCAATGGGCATGCGGCTACGACTGAAGTCAAGCTATGACATTTCCGGCTTCGACGCGCAGATGCAGGTGATCCTCACGGCGATGCGGCATTACGGATTGATCCTCGCCGACAACGGAAGTGCGCTATTCGTAACTGGGGTGTCCGACAGTCGTTGGGGATCCGACCTCGAAACTCTGAAAACCGTGCCCGCGTCAGCATTTGAAGTTGTCCAGATGAATCCGATTTACACAAATGCAAACTATCCGATCGGAGCCGCACCGACGATCTCGAGCTTCACCGCTTCGCCCACGCAGGTATCGTCTGGTGGCAGTGTGACGCTCTCGTGGAGCGTCGGCAGCGCAGACTACATCATCGTCTCACCCGGCTCAGGCGTAGTGCGTGGCACGAGCGTTACCTTGAATCCAACAGCATCTACGACATACACGCTTTACGCGACCAACCAGTATGGTCGCACGACTTCCAGTGTGACTGTGAACGTGCAATAACCTTTGGGAGTGTCTACCCGGCAGCCAGATATATATACCGAAGAATAAACAGAGCTGTGAGGATCCATATTACGACGCTGACTTCGCGGAATTTCCCGGCAGCCACTTTCACCAGTGTGTAGGAGATCAACCCCAGGCTGAGGCCCGTCGCGATGCTGAACGTCAACGGCGTGGCCAGCAACGTCACAAACGCCGGAATGGCTTCTGTAAAATCCGTCCACTCAACACGGCCAATGGACTCGGTCATCAGCGCACCCACCAGAATGAGCGCCGGTGCAGTCGCGTAGCCTGGAATTGCTGTCGCCAGCGGCGAGCAGAACATCGCCAGCAGAAACAGCGCAGCCACGAAGATGTTGCTGAGACCCGTCCGTGCCCCCGCAGCCACTCCCGCCGCGCTTTCAATGTAGCTGGTCACCGTCGAAGTTCCGGTGAGTGCCGCGAAAAGAGTACCGATGGCGTCGGATACAAGCGCGCGGCCGACGCGTGGAATCTTTCCGTTCTCGACAAATCCACCCTGCTCGCAAACTCCAACGAGCGTTCCGACATTGTCAAAGAGGTCCACGAACAGGAAGACGAAGATGATTTCAAACAATCCCAGATGGAGAGCGCCTCGCAGGTCGAGCTGCAGCCAGGTGGAAGAAGGATGTGGAAGTGAAAAAATCGTGTGCGGCCAACTTGCCATGCCCCGCATGATTCCCAGTAAAGTCGTCGCCGCGATGCCGATCAGGATTGCTCCTGTGATCTTGCGAGTCATAAAGACGAGCATGATCACCAGTCCGATGCAAGCCAGCTGTGTCTCGTGGTTTGAGAAAGTGCCCAGACTTACGAACGTAGCGGGATTGGAAACGACCAGCTTCGCGTTGCGCAGTCCTACAAAAGCGATAAACATCCCGATTCCGCCCGCCGTCGAGTGTTTCAGGCACCCAGGAATGCCATTGACAATCTGTTCGCGTACTCGCGTGACCGTCAGAATTAGAAATGCAGCGCCGGAGAGGAAAATGACGCCGAGAGCGGTTCGCCAAGGCACATGCATCCCAAGGCAGACAACATAGGTGAAGTAGGCGTTCAGAGACATCCCCGGAGCCAGTGCGATGGGATAGTTGGCATACAGCCCCATTACCAATGTCGCGGCGGCAGCTGCCGCGCATGTTGCGAACAGCGCACCTTCAGCCGGCATTCCTGTCTCCGAAAGCATCTTCGGATTGACGGCGACGATATACGCCATCGTAAGAAACGTCGTGACGCCGCCTAGAAATTCGCTGCGAACCGTGGATTGATTTTCAGTGAGATGGAAATAGCGATCGAACAAGTGATCCATCAATGTGAATTCCTCAGGCGCTGAAACAGCGTCGCGCGGAACAAAGCCGACATTCTACGGCATTCGCCGCAACTCCCACGAACGACAGGCATCGGAATTCGTGATAGCTGCTTGCAGGAATTTGACTACGCTTCCGGAATCCAACCACGCTCAGGGGCAGCACGCGTTCCCAGAAACTACATAGACAAGCTACCGGCGTCTTTCTCTACCCCCGCCACATCCTCCAATTGCATCACCTTAATGTCGCCCAACTCCCCAGCATGACGTAGTTCCGGAAACCACCAGGCCCACAGGACGATGACAACCAGGGTTCCGACTCCTCCCAGCAAAACCGCTGGTACCGTTCCGAACCACTGTGCTGTCACACCCGATTCAAACTGGCCGAATTCGTTGGAAGCGCCGATGAAAATCATATCCACTGCGGTCACTCGTCCACGCATCTCGTCGGGAGTCGCCAGTTGCGTCAGTGTCGCGCGAATGATGACGCTGATCATGTCGCTCGCTCCGAGCAAGAGCAGGGCGGCCAGGGACAGGGTGAGACTGCGCGACAAACCAAAAAGGATGGTGAAGACCCCGAATCCCGCAACGGCCCACAGCAGTGTCAGCCCGGACCGTCCGCGCAACGGACGATGGGCCAACAACACGGCCATGATCGCCGCCCCCACTCCCGGGGCGGTGCGCAGCAGACCGAGCCCCCACGGTCCGGTGCGCAGGATCTCCCGCGCATATACCGGAAGCAGAGCGACGGCTCCCCCGAGCAAGACGGCAAACAGATCGAGGGAGATCGCGCCCAAAATAAGCTTCTTACTCCAGATGAAGTCGAGCCCGGCGAAGATGGTCTTCAGGGTCATGGGCTCGCGCGGACGAGCCTTGACCTCCGGCCTGATGCGGAAAGACGAGACGGTGGCCCCGATAGCCGTCACCATCGCGATGCCATACACTGCCGACGGACCGTGAAATGCGGCGTAGAGGACGCCCCCGCACGATGGCCCCAGTATCGTCGCCGCCTGAAATATCGTGGCATTCCAAGCCACAGCATTCGGGAAGTGCTCTTCCGGGACAAGCTGCGGCAAAATCGATCGGCTGGCCGTGCTGTTAAACGAGCGAACCACTCCTATCAGCACCAGCACAACATAAATCGCCGTTACGGACTGGAGTCGGCGCTGCGCGAGTGCGAGCAGCAGCGCGAGGCAGACGGCGTATCCGCCATAGCATGCCGAGAGCACGTGACGGCGTTCAAATCGGTCGGAGGCATGTCCTGATATCGGGAAAAGCAGGATTCCGGGCAGGAATTGCGCCAAACCAACGTACCCCAGGTCGAGCGGTCGCTTGGTGATTTCGTAGACTTGCCACCCCACCGCGACGGCTTGCATCTCGACCGCGGCGACAATGAGAAAGCGGGCGACCTGAAACAGAACGAACCCGGGATGGGTGAAGGCGGCGCGTCCGGCTCTGGCGTCGACGGGTGCAGGCATGAACTTCTAATTTGACATAGAAAGAGGAAGATGTGCAGATGGACTGTTTGCGACCGATACTCCCTCTCGACGTTCGTGCTTGATTGTAGGTCTGCCCTTACGCCACCAGAGGGACATTGGCGAGACCAGCCGTGCCAAACACTTGCCGGTAGCGTTCGATTTCCGACTCCGGTCCCAGCGCCTTCGAGTAATTATCCGAGAGCTTCACCGCTGGCCGCCCCTCGACCGTGGAAACTTTGCAGATCAGGCTGATGGGGTCAAAGCCGTCCCCATCATTGGGATTGCAACCTCGAAAATCATTGGTCAGCAACGTTCCCCATCCTGCGCTGACTCGCAATCGCCGGCCAGGTGTCCACTTGTTACGATCTTGAAAATCAGCTGCGCTAAGGAAGTCTGCGGGGGCGACACCGCTTGCCAGTGTTCCACCGAAGTAGGCATGCAGTCCAAGAATCTGGTCCACATCCAGTGTGTCGGAAGCAACCAGCAGTTTCTCGCGAGGGTCTCGTCCGTGCATCTTCAACCACTGAATGTATTCGTCCCCTGCGATGTACGGATCCTTGCTGTCCGCGCGCTGTCCTGTCCAGTCGGCCACCCACTCGGGCGCTCCCGCCAAGAACTGAGTCGTGCCAAACGTGTCTGGCAGCATTACTCGCAGGGCTCCATCGTAGGTTTGCTGCCACAACTCCAGCACGCGGTATTGCGACGCTTTCAGCGCTACGTCATCCGGCGCAAGGGCGGCCATCACCATCGGAATTTCGTGGGCATTGGTTCCAATCGCTTCCAGGTCATGCTTATGAGCCAGAAAAGCATTCGACGTCCCTATGAAGCTGCTTCCCAGGTTTGCAGCCATTGCCACAACCACGTACTCCTGCCACAAGAAGCTATGCCGTCGCCGCGTTCCGAAGTCGGCGACGCTCAACCCGGGCACTCCGCGCAGACGTTCAATCTTGCTCCAAACTTTCGTCTTCGCCCGAGCATATAGAATGTCAAGGCCGAACTCGCTCAGCGTTTTTAAATGAGCCCTGGTCTTCAACTCATCCAGAATTGCGAGCGAATACAGCTCCCACATCGTGGTCTCGGTCCACTTGCCCTCGAAGGTCAGCTGGATCTGCCCATCCTGCATTGACAGGCGATAGTCCGAGAGGCGGAAATCCTGCTCCAGCCACTCAAGGAAGGCCGGTTCGAAAATTCCGCGACGGCCATAGAACGTGTTACCAGCCAGCCAGACAAGTTCCGATTTCCGAAACCGTCGTCCACGTACATGCTGCAGTTGTACCTTCAGTTCCTCGATGTGGATCAGATCGGCCATCCGCACGGAAGGGTGCCGGTTGAACAGAGAAAACTGTACTCGCGTGTTCGGGAAGTGTTTCCAGATGAATTGCAGCATTAACAGCTTGTAGAAATCGGTATCGAGCAACGAGCGAATAACAGGATCGAGTTCCCAGTTGTGGTTGTGAGCGCGCTCTGCGAAGTTGACGATCATCAGAGAAGAGGCAGCCCTCGTTGTCGGCCTGGACAGTCTAGACGATAAGGGCCGCCCGAACAGAGGGAATCAGTTGTCCATGGAGCAAGCGCCCGGCCCGCGGGGATCGCCGCACGCTCCGCATGCACTCCTGGGAGCCGTCGAAGTCGACGCGCCTTTGGTGGAGACAGCGAACACGGAAAGCTGCGTTTCCAGTTTGGTCGCATGGCACTTCGGGCACTCGGCCTTTTCCTTCCCGTAGACGAGAGCTTCAAAGTGATGGTGGCATTCCTGACAGACGTATTCGAAGATAGGCATGAGATGCTCCCACTCCTATTAGAATCAATCTGTGGAAACTTCGCAAATCCCCGGTTCATCACCGTCAGCCTCTCAGAGGCCGGGTGCGGGGCTTGGTCCGAGTGAATGGTCGCAACGCGCTCCATTCCGGCCGCACCGGTGGCTGCGAGGCGGGCATGTGCAGACGATCGCCAGCTTCTTGTTACCGCGCCGGATCCATTTGCCGCCGGCCGAGGAGCGCCTCGTCGAAGTGGCGCCCGGGATTAAGGTTCGTTGTTGGTGCTATTGGCACAGTGAACGGAAGGAAGACCGGGCCGCAGCCTTAACCCTGATCGTCGTTCACGGACTGGAAGGGTCCTCCGATTCACAATACATGCTCGGTGTTGTCCGCAACGGTCTGGCTGCCCGCGTGAATGTCATTCTTATGAACCAGCGCAACTGCGGCGGCATGGATCACTTTGCGCCAACTCTTTACAACTCGAGCCTGTCTGGGGATGTTGCCGCTGTCGTGCAGCACGTTCTCGAAGAGGATAATGTCTCTCGCTTTGCCCTGATCGGATTCTCGATGGGCGGCAACCTGGTTCTTAAACTCGCGGGCGAGTGGGGAAGTGATGCGCCGCCGCAATTCCGCACCGTGGCTGCTGTTTGCCCGGCAATGGACCTTGCGGCCTCCGCCGACGCGCTGCATGAGCCGGCCAATCGCATCTACGAACTTTATTTCCTGATGCAGTTGTTCCGCCGCATGAGGCGCAAGGCGCGCCTATTTCCGCAGGACTTCGATATCTCCCGTCTCCGCGGCATTTCGAGTCTCCGCCAGTTTGATGACCGCATTACCGCGCATTATTGCGGATTCACTGGAGCCGATGACTACTACGCCCGCGCCGGGGCAGCAAATGTGGTCGACCGCATCGCCGTGCCCGCTCTAATCATTCATTCTGCCAACGATCCTTTTATTCGTATGCGGGCGGAGACGCGGCAGCGCATTCGCTCCAACTCAAACATCACCTATATTGAAACCAGCGATGGCGGCCACTGTGCGTTCCTCGCAGAACATAATGACGGTTCTCTTGACGATGGTCGCTGGGCCGAACGCGAAGTCGTGGAGTTCGTCCGGCAATTCGAATGATCCTGATCCGTAGTTCTGCGTCCTATTTACGAGCCTGACGCGTTTTTCCTGCCGATTTTTTCTTCCCTGTGGAAGTTATTGGGCTCCCGAAGACACGCGCAAAGATCTTGCCCACATTTTTCAACTGTCGCGACAGATCAAAGGCGTACTCCACCTGCTTCCGCGGAACCCGGCCGCCGATCTCCTTGTCGGCAAGCACGAGCTGATGGAAGTCCAGACCTTCCTTCCAAGCGCGCATGGCGTGCGACTGCACAAGCCGGTACGCGTCTTCGCGTGAGACTCCGTGCTCAACCAGATCCAGCAGGAGCTGCCCGCTGAAAATCAGCCCACGCGTGCTTTCCAGGTTTGCCCGCATCCGGTCGGGATAAACAAACATCGTGTCGATCAGATTGCTGGTTTTGCTTAGCAGGTAATCGGCCAGCGTTGTGGAGTCCGGCAAGATCACCCGCTCCGCGGAGGAATGAGAAATATCCCGCTCATGCCACAACGCGACATTCTCCAACCCGGCTTGCGCGTTACTCCGTACCACCCTCGCCAGTCCGCTGATTTGCTCGCAGGTCACGGGGTTCCGTTTGTGCGGCATCGCCGATGATCCCTTCTGCTTCTCGCTGAAGTACTCCTCGACCTCACGCACCTCGGTGCGTTGCAGGTGGCGAATCTCCGTCGCGATCTTGTCCAACGTCGAGGCAATAACGGCAAGGGTTCCGAGGTATTGCGCATGCCGGTCGCGCTGAATCACCTGCGAAGACACTGCGGCTGCCTTCAGGCCTAACCGCGCGCAGATTTTCTCCTCCAGTTCTGGAGTGAGATGAGCAAAGATTCCCACTGCGCCCGAGAATTTGCCGACTCGCATATCCTCGGCCGCAGCCATGAAACGCGCGATATTCCGATGCGTCTCTGAGTACCAGTTTGCGATCTTGAATCCAAAAGTGATCGGTTCGGCATGAATCCCATGCGTCCGGCCGACCATGGGAGTGTCTTTGAACTCCCAGGCTCGGCGCTCAAGGACTTCGGCGAGGCGCTGGAGATCCTGCGCGATGACCTGTGATGCTTGGCGGATGAGCAGGGCCTGCGCCGTGTCCACGACGTCATTCGAGGTCAGGCCGTAGTGAAACCAGCGGGCGTGCGGGCCCACGATTTCTGCGACGGCCGTCGTGAAGGCAATGACGTCGTGGCGGACTTCAGCTTCAATCTCATGGATGCGCTCGACGCGAAAATCTGCCCGCTCGCGAATTGCCTTGGCGGCTTCCTTTGGAACCAGTCCGGCTTCCGCCAAAGTCTCGGTTGCGGCGACTTCCACGGCCAGCCAAGTGCGGAAGCGGTTTTCGTCGCTCCAGATGCGAGCCATCTCCGGACGGGTATAGCGCGGGATCACGGTGGATTCCTCTCCTCTCAGGAGTCAGAAAATGTGGACTAAAGATTCTAAACGGATGCAGGTAAAGAGGCTAGCCGCCGCCGGGCCCCTTCCCGTCACCGGGCATCTGTTCCCGGGGAGTTTCTTTATATATCGCGTCACGATATAATGCTTCTGTATTGTCGTGGCGCGATACAATCGCCGGCATGAAAAAGCTCACCCTGTCCGATTACCAGAATTTGGCCGAGTTCCGGTACCAGATCCGCAAGTTCCTCCATTTTAGCGAGCAGGTTGTGCAGGCGGCGGGACTAGAGCGAGGACAGTATCAGCTCATGCTGGCCATTAAAGGAATGCCTGAGGGCGTCCGCCCCCGCATCCGCGAGCTTGCCAATCGTATGCACATTCAGCACAACAGCGCCGTAGAACTGATCAACCGCTTGGAATCGGGCGGATACGTTCGCCGGGAACGCGCGCGGGACGACCGCCGCGAGGTTCTGCTCGCGCTTACTCCCAGGGGAGAGCGCGTCCTCGCCGATCTCGCTCTCCATCACCACAACGAATTGCGCAGCGCATCCCCTGGCCTGGTCACCGCTCTTCGGCGCCTGATGCAGAGCGGAAAGAACGGCACCCGAAAACGAACCACGTCAGAACGAGCATAAACTCACTCATACATGAGGAACAGTCAACAGCTCGCGGGACAAAACGGCAGAACCGCCGGCATGGCCCGGCCGGTCCCTTCGTCACCGGCGCAGTTCCGCATCGTGCTGATTTCATTTCTCGCGGCGGCCATCGGACTCATTGCCGGCCTCGTGGCTTACGCTCTCTACAAGCTGATCGGTTTGTTTACCAACCTCTTTTTCTTCCATCGCTGGTCCACCGCCTTCATCAGCGTCAGCCATCATCATCTGGGTCCGTGGGTCATTCTGGTTCCCGTCATCGGCGGACTCGTGGTCGGCGTCATGGCGAAGTACGGCACGTCGAAAATCAAAGGCCACGGTATTCCCGAGGCCATGGAAGCGGTGCTGACCAATCGCAGCCGCATCGAACCCAAGGTTGCGATTCTGAAGCCGATCTCCGCCGCGCTCGCCATCGGGACAGGAGGTCCGTTCGGTGCAGAGGGGCCGATCATTCAGACCGGCGGAGCGATTGGCTCTCTCGTCGGCCAGGCTCTTCACACGACCGCCGTGGAGCGGAAAGTGCTGCTGGCTTGCGGCGCCGCGGCGGGAATGTCCGCCACTTTCAACACTCCTATCGCGGGAGTGATCCTCGCGATCGAATTGCTGTTATTTGAATTCAAGTCCCGCTCGTTTATTCCGCTCGTCATCGCCAGTACCCTCGCCACAGCGGTTCACATGCAGTTGCTCGGTCCCGGCCCCATGTTTCAGGTTTCGGCCATGGATTTCGGAATCCCGCATGCGCTGCCGTTCTATCTGTTGCTGGGGCCACTCTGCGGATTAGCTGCCGTCGCGTTGAGCAAAGCCCTGTATTGGGTCGAAGACTCGTTCGAGAAGCTTCCCTTCGACGAACTATGGTGGCCTGCCATCGGCGCACTCATTCTGGGTATCATCGGCTTCTTCGTCCCCCGGGTATTTGGGGTGGGGTACGACACGATTGGCGACATCCTGAACGGCCATCTCGTCTGGAAAATTCTGCTCATCGTCATGGTCGCCAAGTTTGCTGCGCTGGTGATCTCTCTGGGATCGGGCACGTCTGGGGGACTGCTCGCCCCTACCTTCATGTGGAGCGCTGCCATGGGCGGGCTTTTCGCTCTCGTCGGAAACCATTTCTTTCCTGCGGCCCACCTTTCTCCCGGCGCTTTCGCGCTTGTCGCGATGGGCGCGGTCTTCGGTGCGGCCTCGCGCGCCACCTTTTCTTTCATTATTTTCGCGTTTGAAATTACCCGCGATTACAACTCCGTTCTTCCGCTCATGCTGGTTGCCGTCATTGCCGACGGCATCGCCATGCTGTTGATGCCCAGGAGTTCCATCATGACTGAGAAGCTGGCCCGGCGCGGCCTCCGCGTCCATCAGGACTACGAAGCCGACGTACTGACCCAGTCGAACGTTGGCGATACCATGGAAGCGGAAGCGCCCATCATTTCCGCCGACACGAAGGTTGGAGCGCTGGCTGAACGCATTGCGCAGCACGATCCCGCCGTAGCCCGCTACGAGGCGTTGCTGATTCTCGACGATGCGGGAAAGCTTTCGGGCGTCATTACTCGCGGCGACATCTTGCGTGCTCTCGATAAGGATCCATCTGGAGCAATGACGGTTCAGGAAGCGGGTACAACCCAGCTCGTCGTCACTTATATCGACGAACTTGTTTCCGAGGCTGCGGCCAAGCTACTGCGTTTTGATATTGGACGCTTGCCGGTTGTCGATCGTGCAGATGAGCGCAAGGTGGTTGGGTACCTCAATCGTGCATCTATCCTCGCCGCACGCTCACGCCGCTTCCATGATGAGCATGTGCTCGAGCCGGGCTGGCTGGGCGCTTCCAGGCGAAATCGGAATCATCAGCTCGACATGGGCCCGACTCATTCGTGACTTTTCATTTGAACGCCCGCTTAGGGAGAGATGGGCAACAGCTTCGCAGATTGATCTCTCCGAAACTTCCACTTTAGTCTATAGAGTCGGGATTTCCGTGCGATGATCAGTGCGCAGCGCAGTAGCCGACATTAAGGGATTAGATGGCAGAAACCGGCGACCTTCAACCCGACGGCAGGCGAGAACCAATCCTTCTGGCCGTGCTCTCGCTGTTGGCGGTGGTAGCCTTTCTAGCCGTGACGGGTATTTCCCGGACGTATCAGGCGCAGAGGGAATCGCTCGGCAATCGGTGGGCGATGCGTGGTATGGCCGATCTCAACGCGCAACGATTTGACCGGGCAGTCGGCGAATTTCGCGCCGCGCTCCTCTATTCGCGTGACAACTACGCTTACCAGCTCGATTTAGCCGAGGCCCTTCTCCGACTAAAGCGGACTCCCGAAGCCTATGCTTATCTGATCAACCTCTGGGACCGCCAACCAGAAGACGGCCTGGTCAATCTGGAATTGGCCCGCGTTGCGGTGCAGAGAGTACAGACAGAGCAAGCTCTTCGCTATTATCACAATGCCATTTACGCAACCTGGCCCGATGATCAGGAAGTAAGGCGGAAAGATACACGCCTTGAGCTGATCAATTATCTGTTGAGCATCAACGCCAAGACACAGGCGGAGTCCGAGCTGATTGCGTTGGAGGCCAATCTGCAGGAAGAGCCCTCGGAACAGGCCCACGTTGGGGATCTGTTCATGCGCACTCAGGATTACGAACGTGCGCTCGCGGCCTATCGTTCCGCTCTGAGGGCGGACCGGCACAATCAGGCCGCGATGTCGGGCGCTGGGCTGGCCGCCTTCGAACTTGGCCAGTATCCGCTGGCGCAAAGATATCTGCAAGCGGCGATAGTCGCAGACACCAGCGATTCTCGCAGCACGGATTTGCTGAAAACCGTCGAAATGACTTTGCAGATGGATCCGTTTCAGCGGCGGATCTCCGCTTCGCAGCGTGACCGTATTGTCATCAAGTCTTTCGCGGCTGCCGGACAGCGCCTCAAGTCCTGCGGCATTGCCCCCGCTCCCGCGAAACCGTCCACTGCGTCCCCCGGTCTCACGGGAAGCTGGGCAAAGCTGCAGCCACGGGTCACTGAACAGAGCCTCCGCCGCGATCCAGATCTCGTAGAAACGGCGATGGAGCTAGTCTTCAACATCGAGCGCCAAACCAGCACGACCTGCGGGAATCCCACTGGCGAGGACCTCGCCTTGTTGCTGATCGCAAAGTTGCACGAGGGGAACTAAGGTGAGTCTGAATTCCAATCCGCCGGAGGTTTTGACCAATGCTGGTGCGGCTTCCCCATCGTTGCTCGACCGCTCTCAAAGAGCCGTCCTGCAATCTTTGTTTCGAGAAGAACGTCTGTTCCTGGTTTTGTCTGTCTTTATCGGAGTTTTTTCAGGACTCGCTGTAGTTTGCTTCCGGTTCACCATCGGTTGGTGCCGCATTTATTTGCTGGGGTCGGGCGCCGTACTCACCCCGTGGCGGCTTTTACTTGCGCCGACGTTGGCAGGATTAGTGATCGCCGCCCTGGTTATTCATTTGTTTCCCCAAAGCCGCGGCAGCGGCGTCAATCAGACCAAAGCTGCCCTCTATATCTACAACGGAAGCATTCCCATCCGTACCGCCATCGGCAAGTTCATCACCGCTGCGCTCGCGATCGGATCAGGACATTCTCTCGGCCCTGAGGATCCGTCGTTGCAGATCGGTGCAAGTTTAGCCTCGGCGTTGGGCAGAAAAATGCAATTATCCCGCGACCGCATGCGCCTGATTGCTCCCGTCGGTGCGGCCGCCGGACTCGCAGCCGCGTTCAACGCCCCCATCTCCGCGGTTTTGTTCGTCATCGAGGAAGTCATCGGACGCTGGACCGCCGGTATTCTGGGCTCGGTTGTGCTCTCCGCCGTTTCCAGTGTGGTTGTGATGCGCTGGTTCTTGGGTTCCGAATCCCTGTTCCGCATTCCGCCTGTACAGTTGGAGCGTCCTTCCGAACTCATCGCCTACTCGATTCTCGGTGGCGTGGGCGGCGTCGCTTCGGTGGCATTTGCCGGGGGCATTGGTTACCTGCGGCCACGCTGCAAGGCCTTGCCGCGCTGGACCCAGTACTTCCAGCCCGCCATCGCCGGTCTTCTGATCGGCATCATCGCCGTTCTCGGCGCTCCGCAAGTTATGGGAGCGGGGTATGAATACATCGACCAGGCAATGCACGGGCAATTTACCTGGCAATTGCTGGCCATACTCGCTGTCCTTAAGATCGTTGCCACCCTGCTTTCGTTCGTAAGCGGAACTCCGGGCGGAATGTTTGCACCGACGCTCTTCATTGGCGCGATGCTGGGCGCGGCAGTGGGCGGAGCCGAGCGCGTCTTGCTGCCCCACCTGACAGGATCCCCCGCGACCTACGCGCTGGTCGGAATGGGTGTTTTGTTCGCCGGATTCTTGCGTGTGCCCATGACCTCCGTCTTTATGGTCCTCGAAGTCAGCGGAAACTACTCGATCATTTTGCCCGTCATTGTCGCGAACACGATCGCTTATGTCATTTCCCGAGCGCTTCGTCCCATTCCAATCTTCGACGTGCTCACGCGCCAGGACGGCCTCGACTTACCTTCCATGGAAGAACAGCGGGAAGAGGGAGTCTTGCATGTGGAAGATGCGATGCGCCCTTTGTCGGATCCGCTTCTCGACGCGCAAGATACCGTCTCACGTGCTCTCCAGGAGTCCGAGAAGGCAGCTTCCGACGTCCTTCTGGTTCGATTGACTCCAAGTGGCTGGAGCAGCATCAAGAGGCACGATCTCCGCTCCATGGTTAGCCAAGGCAAGGGTGAAGCCACGTTGAGCTCCGTCCTGATCGACCGCCGCGTCCCCTATCTGCATCCCGATCATCCGCTGGAGAGCGCGTTACGTTATGTTGACCGTTGGCCGGTGGTCCCCGTCGTAAGCCGGGCTGATTTCAGGCAGCTGGAAGGCGTTATTACAGAGCGCGACGTCCTCGAGCGTTATCGCGACTACGGAGAGGGATAAACTGCCGCAGAGCTCGCCGCGACGACGGCGACTCTAACGGCTCTTCTGGGCTTGCTGCAGAAGCGGGCGCAGCGATTCCACCGACACACCCAACGTGCCGCCGGAGAATCCGTCCATGTAGGCGGAATTCACACCAATCACTTCGCCCTTCCCGTTGAATACAGGGCCGCCGCTTCCGCCGTGAGCCGTGGGCGCATCGTAGATGAGTTTGTCGCCGACCACGTCACCCAGATGCCCCCAAGTCGCAGACGGGCGAATCAACGATAACGCCGCCAGTTCGCTGGCCGCGCTGATGTCATTGTGCCGGTAAGCCAGTCGCTCGTAGATTCCACTCGGCGACTTGGCCACCATTCCGGCGATACCCATTGGGTAGCCAATCACGGTAACGTGTTCTCCCGGAACGCTTGCCGTCTTTGCCAATGGCAAGACCGGCAGGCCGCGAACCAGATCAGAGTCCGCAGTGCGCAAGATCGCAAGGTCGCTCGTCGTTGAGACCGAAGCGGGGGAGAGATTCACCGGCGTCGGGGATCCAGGGAAAAAGACCACCAGATTCTCCAGCATGGCGGTCGCTCCCTGACGGATCAGTCTTTCCGACTCCGAGTCTCCGTACCATGGTTCCGCAACGTGCCGGTTTGTTGCCAACAGCCCATTGCCTACAAGAAAGCCTGTTCCCGAAACTCGAGCCCGGATCGCTGGACGCTGGTTGGCATAGCCAACCTGGTACACCCCATAGATGTACCCAATCGAATTCCGATACCGGTTCAGCACCAATGCCGGCATCGCCTGTTCTTGCTTGAGTTCCTCGACCTGCGCCGTCAGCTCATGGACTTGTTTCTGCAAGTCGCTGGGTGGCGCTCCTTGGGCCGCCGTTGGAGCGTAGTAGTGAACCAGGGCGAGCGCTCCCAGAAACATCACTACTCCCAGAACCGCCTGCACCATCTGCTGCCAGCTATCGCAGACTACGTTGGATTCCTGCGAGGCTTCGGGGAGCGGAGGTTCAGAATGATCCGACTCGGATAGATCGTTGGGGTTCAACTGAGATTCGGCCATGAGTGTCGAAGTAGCGCTTCTAACTCCATCCAAGTCATTCCTTTTCAGTCTCTTGCGACAATACCGCTGATAAGGCTGGAAACTTGGAGTGCCTATCTTCGCCCGTTCTGCGCGGCTTTTCCACGGTACTGAAGATGATGTACGTGCGATTTTTGACGATGTCACACGGAAGGCTGTACGCGCTCTTGCCGCCAATCAGGAATGGAAGGAAGGGAAATTCAACAGCTGGGACGCGCGAATCCAGCCCGCAGGTCAGGGCTTTTTTATGCCGAGCCGCCGGGACATTTCATTGTACAGAAATCCTTCGCCCGGACGATACGGCTGCACCCATTCACCATCAATCACAAACTGTGGGATTGCCCGTTTGCCCGTGTGCTTGACCAGTTCTTCGGCAGCGCCCGGCGTGCTCTCGATATCGATCTCTTTATAGGGAATGTTGTGTTTCGCCAGAAAGCGCTTGGCCTCCCGGCAATCCGGGCACCAGAAAGAAGAGTAGACGGTCAATTCCATGAGTGTTGGCAATTCTATTTATAGTTTCCTACACTCGCTGCAACTCCGCCACAGTACGTTCGTTCACGACGTTCCCGGTATTCAGCGTCGAAGCCGGCTCGAACAAAAGGAGCCAGCATTCTTCATCGGCGGCAGGCTTGTGTTCGACGCCGCGGGGCACGACCACGAACTCTCCCTCCTCGATCCATTCGAAATGTTCGCGCAGGTCTTTCTCGCGGTAATGCATGCGGAAGCGGCCTTTGACGACGAGGAACAGCTCGTCTTCCTGCTCGTGGTGGTGGAAGATGAATTCGCCTTTGATCTTGTCGAGCTTGACGCATTGGCCGTTGAGCTCAGCCGCGATATAGGGCTTCCAATATTCGGAGATTTTGGAGAATTTCTCCGCGAGGTTGATCTTGGGCATGGTAGTCGTTTGGATTATCCGGCAGCGGCGATGGTCGCAAAAAACGAGGGAGCAATGTGCTTCTGATGGATGCGGATCGGAAAATCAGGGGTGAGACGGAATTCGCTGGTCGAGTTTGGCGGTGAATACCTGGCAGTCCACGCCCCAATCGACTTTCCGGCAATTGGTGAAATAGATCGTCTTGCCGTCGGGGAACCAGCGGGGTTCGGTGGCACGACCTTCGGTGTTGGCGACCAGACGGACATTCGTGCCGTCGGGATTCATGGTGAAAATCTGGTAGTTAGCATTGCGGTTGGAACCGAAGGCGATCTGGCTTCCGTCGGGGGACCAGGCGGGCCAGCCGTCAAAAGCCGTGTGATTGGTGAGGTTTTGCTGGCCCGAACCGTCACTGTTGGCGACGAAGACTTCGGAGTTCATGTCGCCGATGATGCGGCGAAAGACAATTTTCTTCCCGTCAGGGGACCATGACGGATATGTGTTGGTGCCTCCGGTGATCAGTGCGGTGGCCTGGCGGGTCTTGAGGTCGAGACTGTAGATTTCCGATGCGTTCTTTGCGGGCGGCTTCAGATCATCGTCGGAGCAGTAGATGATCTTGGCGCTGTCAGGGGACCAGGTCGGGTGGATGTATTCGTGATGGTCGTCGGTGAGGCGTTCGTCGCCGGTGCCGTCGGGATTAATCATGTAGATGACGGAGTGTCCGGTTCTGTCGGAGACGTAGGCGATCTTGTGGCCATCGGGCGACCAGGAGGGCGTGTCGTGACTGGCGGGATCGTGCGTGATCTGGGTTGGACCGGAGCCGTCGGTGTTCATGATGAAGAGCTGGTAGAACCCGGCGATGCTGATTTCGAAGACGATCTTCTTGCCGTCGGGGGAGGGGAAGGGCTCGCCGGTGTCCACGTGAGTCAGTTGATAAGCGAGTGTTGCGGCGCCGCGCTGGGCCGATACGGACAGGGGCACCGCCAAAACGAACATGACGAGCGAGAGGATCGGAACAAAAGTGGAGATGCGCATTCTGAATCTTGGACGGGGTCAGGGGAGAATGGTTATCGGAGGCGCTGGAGGCCCGACCAAACAAAAGCCGCCAGTTGTTGGCTGGCGGCTCACATTTGAAAGCGACTTCTAGTTCTCGTACAACAACACGCCCTCCGTCTTTTCTGAATCCACCGGACGGTAGAACAGCTTGTTGTTTTCCAGAAAGACCTCGATGAACGCGGGGCGAGTCGTTATCGTGCCCTGGATCAGCGCTTCTGAGAGTGGGTCTTCGATGTACTTCTGCAAGGCGCGACGCAGCGGCCGCGCACCGTAGGTGCGGTCGGTCAGCGTCTGGTTGAGGATCCAGCGCTGCGCTTCGTCCGCCACCGTCACCGTGATCGACTTCTGCGCCAGGTTCTGGTTGAGCTGCGTGACCATGAGTTCCAGAATCTGGATCAGGTCGCCCTCGCTCAGCGCGTTGAAGATAATGATTTCATCCAGCCTGTTCAGGAACTCGGGATTGAACGTGCGCTTCACCTCGTTCTTCACGAGTTCTTCCACCTTCTCCGCGATCGCATCTTCCTTTGTGGACTGGAAGCCCAAACCCTCGCGTTTCTGCAAGTGCCGGGCGCCGATGTTCGACGTCATGATGATGATCGTGTTCTTGAAGTCGACGGTATTGCCGAGCCCATCGGTTAATTGTCCATCTTCAAACACCTGCAGAAGGATGTTGAACACATCCGGATGCGCTTTTTCAATTTCATCCAGCAGCACGACGGAGTAGGGGGCGCGCTTCACGCGTTCGGTCAACTGCCCGCCCTCTTCGTAGCCCACATATCCCGGAGGCGAACCGATCAGCTTCGAGACCGAGTGCTTCTCCATGAATTCGGACATGTCGAAGCGGACCAGCGCCTTTTCGGTGCCGAACATGAATTGCGCGAGAGTCCGCGCCACTTCGGTCTTGCCGACGCCGGTTGGGCCGAGGAACAGGAACGAGCCAATCGGCCGGTTCGGGTTCTTCAACCCGGCGCGCGAGCGGCGGATTGCCCGCGCCAGCGCGCTGATCGACTTGTCCTGCGAAATGATCCGCTTGTGCAGTTCTTCCTCGATCCGCAGTAGCTTCTGCGTTTCTTCTTCTTTGATCGAGGTGATCGGCACGCCCGTCCAGCGAGAAACCACGTCCTCGATGTCCTCGCGGTTGACGACGCCGGTTGACGACTCGTCCAGATGATACTTCTCGCGCAGTGCGCGCAGGTTCTCGCGCTCCTTGCGTTCCTCGTCGGAGTAGAAGCGCGCTTTCTCGAACTCGTGGTTCGCGATGGCATTTTCCATGCGATGCACGATGAACTTGATCCGCTTCTGCACTTCCGTGATTTCTTCCGGCAACGAAGTCTGCCGCAACTTCACGCGCGCCCCCGCCTCATCGACAAGATCGATCGCCTTGTCCGGCAGGAATCGGTCCGGGATATACCGGTTTGAGTGTGAGACGGCGAAATTGATGGCGTCGTCGGTGTACGTAACCGCGTGGAATTTTTCGTACCGGTCTTTGATGCCGAACAGAATTTTGATCGCGTCGGATTCCGTCGGTGGCGGAACCTTCACTGCCTGGAACCGCCGCTCCAGCGACCGATCTTTTTCAATCGACTTGCGGTACTCGCCCGGCGTGGTTGCGCCAATGCACTGAATCTCTCCCCGCGACAACGCAGGTTTGAGGATGTTGGCGGCGTCCAGCGAGCCTTCCGCCGATCCCGCGCCTACCAGCGTGTGCAGTTCATCAATGAAGATGATGGAATTCTGCGACTCCATCAATTCCTTCATGATGGTCTTGAGCCGTTCTTCAAACTGTCCGCGGTATTTCGTGCCTGCGACGATCAGCGACAAGTCCAGCGCTAGAATCCGTTTGTCTGCCAGGAACGATGGCACTTCGCCGTCGGCTATCCGCTGCGCCAATCCTTCCACGATGGCAGTCTTGCCTACTCCCGGCTCGCCGATCAGTACGGGATTGTTCTTTGTGCGCCGGCACAGTATCTGGATCACCCGATCCACTTCGCCTTCGCGGCCAACGAGCGGATCCAGTTGGCTATCCATTGCCGCTTGCGTCAGATCGCGTGAGAACTCGCTGAGCAGCGAGGACTCCCGCTGCCGTTGCGGCTGCGCTTTTTCCTGAGTGCTGCGCGCCAATTCTTCCCGAATCGTCGAAAGCCGCAGCCCGCGCTCATGCAAAATCTCGGCTGCGAAGCATTTCTCCTCTCGCAGCAAACCCAGCAAGAGATGTTCAGTCCCGATATGCCGGTGCGAGAGCCGCTCCGCTTCTTCGGCTGCATAGGCCAGCACCCGCTTGCACTCATTGCTCAACGGGAGATCAACCGATGTCGAAACCTTCTCCCGGATCGTCGTGTGCCCTTCGATCTGCTTGCGGATGGACTCGACCGAGGCGTGTGAGCGCAGGAATCGATTGGTCAGGGCCTTGTCTTCACGAAGCAATCCCAGAAGCAGATGCTCGGTCTCTATATAAGGAGACCCGAACTGGCTGGCTTCGTAGCGTGCGAAAAAGATGACGCGCCTGGCTTTCTCCGTATAGCGTTCAAACATAATGCCCTTCCCCCTGACCTTCCTGGCCGGGAAGAAACCTGAAGCTTGCCCGACCTACCCGACTGAACGCTGCCCTTGCCACCTAATCCCCCCATTATGCAATCAAAGGGCCGGAAAACCCAAACCCTGAAGCCGCCCTCCAAACTCTTTGATCACGTTACGGAAGGAACTGTTTCCTGCCGTTCCTCTCCTAATCTCTACACCATTTTCTTGCACTTTGTCTTACTTAATCTTGCCTCCGCTGCGTGAAATTTCTCAGGCCGGCAGCGATTCCGGTGAAATCTCCTCCACGCGACCCCGCTGGAGCCGCAATACCCGATGGCATCGCCGCGCGAACGACAAGTTATGGGTAGCAATGAGGGAGGTGAGTTGGTGCTCGCGATGTAATCTCGCGATCAATGCAAAGACCGCTTCCGCCGTTTGTCCGTCCAGGTCTCCGGTGGGCTCATCCGCCAGCAACACCTTCGGACCCGTGATCAGGGCTCGTGCCAAAGCTACCCGCTGCTGCTCTCCGCCCGAGAGTTCCCCCGAGCGATGATGCGCACGCTGCTCCAGTCCAACCTCGCGCAGCCAGCGTAAAGCCTCCGGCTCGGCCTGCTGCCATGTATGCCCCCGCAGCAGCAGTGGCATGGCAACGTTTTCTGCCGCCGTAAACTCCGGCAGCAGATAGTGAAACTGCCACACAAAGCCGGTTTCCCGATTGCGAAAGTCCGCGGCTTCATCGTGCGACAACGTGTTCAATCGCAAGTTGGCGCAGTATACGTCACCTGCGGACGCTCGATCAAGAGCGCTCAAGATGTGTAACAAGGTACTCTTGCCCGCTCCCGACTCTCCCACAATCGCGAGCATTTCACCTCGCTTCACTGCAAACGACAAGTTTTCAAAGAGCACTAAGTCCGACTCTCCGGACCGGAAAACCTTCTTCAGTCCTTCCACCCGAAGCATCGATTCCTGCCCGATTAGATGCACTGTTTGTCTCTTTCGTTCCAGAGGTCGCTGCGGGCCTCCAGTACGCCCGATCTCGACCTACTGTCGAGCCCGTAACGCCATCGAGAGATCAGGAATACTCTCTTGCATTCGTTTCTCTGCGCCCTTGCTTCCAGAAACCACATGCCAAAAACTGTATACCGGCCCGAAACCGCCTGATGTGACTCAGGTCACGACGCTTTACGGCCACCGGCAAGTCACTCATACCGCAACGCCTCCGCCGGCAAAATCCTCGCCGCCGACCACGATGGATATAGCGTCGCCACAAACGAAATACCGACCGCTACCAGGGCGACGAGCACCCCGTCGATCGCCCGCGGCGCAAACGGCACATAGTCGATCGAATACACTTCTGGTGACAAAGAAATGACATGATAATGACCGCCCGCATACGACACGGCATATCCCACTACCAGTCCGATCGCCGTCCCAATCACTCCAATCAGCACGCCTTGCGCAATAAACACATTCCGTACCTGCGCTTTGCGTGTTCCCATCGACATCAGCACCGCAATGTCTTTCGTCTTCTCCATCACCATCATAATGAGCGAGATCAGAATGTTGAGCGCCGCCACGAACACGATCAGTCCGATCGTAATGAACGTAACCAGCCGCTCCAGTTGCAGTGCGTGAAACAGCGCCTTGTTCTGCTCCATCCAGTTCGTAGCCATGAACCCCTTGCCGGCGGCGTCTTCGAGCTCCCGAGAGATTGGCCCGGCCTTGTAAATATCATCGACCTTGAATTCGATCACCGAGATCAAATCGCCCAGACCGAACAGCCGCTGCGCATCCGACAGCCGCACAAACGCCCACGCTGAGTCGTAATCGAAAAATCCAGAGTTAAAAATTCCCACCACGCGAAACCGGTTGTATTTTGGCACCATCCCAATCGGCGTCAATTCCCCCTGAGGGCTAGTCACTAGCACGACCGAGCCCACCGTCGCGCCCAGATTCTCCGCCATATCTTGTCCGAGGACGATCGGCGGCATCGCTGCCACGCGCTCCTGTACTCCCTCCAGCGAGTCCGGAGATTCTGCCGGCAAGTGGCTCGCTGCCTTTGACTCTGCTGGATTGGGCGGCGCGGGCGGCTCTCCTGCGCTGCGGACGCCTGTTTGGGCTCCGCTATTCGGTTTGTCCTCTAACGCCGCAGCCGATCCCTGCTTCACCGAATTCAGCAAATCCCCGACCCGCCGCTCATATCGCGGAATCATCCCCTTCAGCACCGCTCCCCGAGCCCGCGGGCCACGCGAGATCAGCACCTGCTCGAAAATCGCCGGAGCAGCCGCCACCACATGCGGCTGTTTCGATAGCCGGTCCATCAGCGCAGGCCAGTCCTTGATCCCGTCGTCGGCAATCCGTTGCAGACTGATGTGCGAAGTCGATCCCAGCAGCCGCTCTTGCAGGTCCTGCCGAAACCCATTCGTGATCGCCATCGCTACCACCAGCGAGGCTACGCCCGCCGCGACTCCCGCGATCGAAATGCCGGTAATGATGCCGATGAACGCCTGCCGCCTCTTGGCGCGGAGATAGCGGCGAGCGATGAACAATTCGAAGCGCATGGAATCCTATCAGCCGTCAGCTCTCAGCTTTCAGCCAAAATCGGATTATAGCTGGCGCCAAATCGATAGCGGGCTCTATCCCGAGGGCAGCCGTCTTTGAGGTGGAGCGAGGGACCTTCTCGCCAATAAATACGCCGACCGGGAGGTGCGTCGCTCATGGAACACCATTAGCCAGAACAGCGGGATGGTCGAATACACCACGCAGGCAAGCCACCCCAGAGTCCGCAACCACTGTATCGCTCGATTCTACAGTCGCTTTTGCGGAGCGGAGTTTCCGTTGCTCCCAAGTGACTACCGGATTGGCCGCAACAGCGCGATAATGGGAAAATGGCGCGTGCTTTTCTGAACGAAAACTGGCTTCCGAAGTCTGTCCTCTGTCTTCGCGACTACAACCGTCACAAGTTTCTGCTTGATCTGATCGCCGGTGTCACGGTGGGTCTGGTTGCGCTGCCTCTGGCAATGGCCTTTGCCATCGCGTCAGGCCTCACGCCACAGGCTGGAATCTATTGCGCGATCGTCACCGGCTTTCTCATCTCCGCGCTCGGCGGATCCAAAACGCAGATCGGCGGCCCAACCGGGGCCTTCGTCGTTGTGGTTGCCGGCATAATCGCCGTTCACGGTGTCGATGGATTATTCATGTGCACCGTCATGGCCGGAGTGCTGCTGGTGATCATGGGCCTTACTGGCCTCGGCACTGCCGTGAAATTCATCCCCCGCCCGGTCGTCATCGGATTCACCAACGGCATCGCGGTGCTGATCGCCAGCACGCAGATCAAAGATTTCTTCGGCCTGCACCTCGAGAAAGTTCCTGGTGTGTTCTGGCTGCGTATGGAAGCCCTGGCCGCAAGCTTCCACACTCTCTCCTTCGAAGCGACAGCGCTTGCCGTCTTCACCGTTTTAGTGCTGATTGTCTGCCGCAGTATTTCCCCGCGCATTCCTGGCCCCATCGTTGCCTTGCTTCTTGGCACTTGCGCCGTCTATTTCTTCAGGCTCCCGGTCGAAACCATCGGCACGCGTTTCGGCGGAATTCCAGCAGGCCTGCCGCACCTGCAAATCCCCCGGTTTCGCTCCGATCTGATCCACGGCCTGCTCGGTCCCGCCTTTACCGTCGCAATGCTGGGCGCGATCGAATCGCTCATGTCGGCGGTCGTTTCTGATCGCATGAGCAACGACCGCCACAATCCCAACGTCGAACTCATCGGGCAGGGCGTCGCTAACATCTTCTCGCCCATGTTCGGAGGACTGCCCGCTACCGGCGCCATCGCCCGCACTGCCACCAACATTCGCTCCGGCGCGCAGTCGCCCGTCGCCGGCATCATCCACGCCCTCACGCTTCTCTGCATCTTGCTCTTCGCAGCTCCGCTGGTGAGCTACGTTCCCATGGCCGCGCTGGCCGGAATTCTCATGATCGTTTCCTACAACATGGGTGAGTGGCGCGAGATTCCCCAGCTTCTCAAGCTCACCAAGACTGACATCTCGATCTGGATGGTGACGTTTGCCCTGACGGTTTTTGCCGACCTCACGGTCGCCGTGGAAGCGGGAATGATCCTGGCTGCGTTGCTCTTCATTAGCCGCGTCGCCTCCACTACCACTGTTTCCCAAGTCACCGACGACTACGTCGAAGATGGGCGCGTCCACATCCTGCAGGACAAAGACATCCCCTACTACGCCACCATCTTCCGCATCCACGGACCGTTCCTGTTCGGAGCCACCGACAAGATTTCAGCCGTTACCGCAAACCTCCACCGCCTTCCGCCCGTGGTCATCCTCCGCCTGCGCAACATGACGGCGCTTGACGCCACCGGCCTGTTTGCCATCGAAGAAGTTGCCAAGCAGTTGCACGCCAGCAAACGCACGCTAATTCTCTGCGGCGCGCGTGAGCAGCCCGCACAACTCATTCATCAGGCGGAATTCGCAGAAGTCATCGGCAAGGAGAACATCTGCGACAACGTGCAGCACGCCCTTCGCCGCGCAGAGGAAGTCTACGAGGGGTTAGAGGCGCAGTTCGTGACTGCAACGAGTTGACGAATCGACCAGGAGCCCATCCCACCCAAACTTTCGGTACTTGGGCGCAGTGACCACAGTTACCTGCATTTCTCTTGCCTGCCTTCTACCATCCTTGTCGAGCCTCAAACGACTCCGTCACCACCCGAGGTAGTCCATGGACCGCCGGCGCCAGCAGCGCGTTTTCACCGAGCTTCCCGTGCAGATATGGGGCATGGACGCGCACTCTCGCCCGTTCACGGCGCCTGCCAGCCTGCGCACGATCAGCGGCCGCGGCGCCACTCTCCAGGGCGTCAGCGTTCAACTGAAACCCGGAGATGTCCTCGACCTCCTGTACCGGGGCGTTAAAGCCCAGTTTCGCGTGGTCTGGCTCGGCAAGCCCGGAACCGAAATGTACGGGGAAGTCGGCGTTGAGAATCTCTCCACCGACGTACAGCTCTGGGATATCGATCCGCTGCGCTGCGCAGCTGCCGTCGGCCAAGGTTAGGTGTTCTAACGAGATTGTTTTCAATACTTTATGAAAATGAAGGGGAGCGCCAAACAGCGAATTTCTGTCCGACAACGGGAATTTATCTTCTCGGCTGTACACTCCCTAACATGCGCGTCAAGATTCTAGGCTCCGCCGCGGGTGGAGGATTCCCCCAGTGGAACTGTGACTGCCCCAACTGCCGCGCAGTGCGCGCAGGAATCTTCCCCGGCAAAGCGCGAAGTCAGACCCAAGTCGCCATTAGCGCTGACTCCGCCTCCTGGTTCCTTCTCGGAGCATCTCCTGACCTACGCGCGCAAATCGAAGCCACTCCCGAGCTTCATCCACATGGAGACGGCGCCAGCGACAGCATCCGGCAATCGCCCATTGCCGGATGCGTTCTTGCGAACGCTGATATCGACCACACTCTCGGCCTTCTGCTGCTGCGCGAATTGCAACCCTTGCGCGTGCATACGACGGCTTCGATCCGCTGCATTCTCTCCCAAGACAATTCGATGTTTGCGATGCTCCAGCGCGTTCCAGCGCAAGTGGCCTGGACCGATTTTGCTCCCCGATCGACCTTCCCGCTGCTCGATCCTTCCGGCAGGGACTCCGGCTTGCGCTGCCACGCACTCTCGCTCGGCACGCATTTTCCCGCATACGTTTCATCGCGTCGCCAGTCTGAACTCAACGTCGAAGAGGCATCGTTAGGACTCATCCTCGACACGCCATCTGGCAAGCGCCTTGCCTACCTGCCTGCGGTTCCACAGATCGACAACGCGCTCCTGAAGGAATTGGATTCTGCCGACGTGCTGCTCTTTGACGGCACGTTCTGGAGCGACGACGAACTGATCCGCATTCACGGCAGCGGGCAAACCGCGAGGCAAATGGGACACGTTCCCGTTTCCTCGACTGAAGGCAGTTTGAGCTGTTTGGAGCAGTTGCGCCGTTCACGTAAAATCTATGTGCACATCAACAACACGAACCCCATGCTGAATGACGCTGGCCCAGAATCTCGCCAGGTGCGTGACTCAGGCTGGGAGATCGCGGAGGATGGGTGGCAGTTCGAAATATAGAAGCATCAGTCGAACAACGCGCGGATCTGCTCTCGTTCGACGAACTGCGCGCCGCGTTGCGAGCGGTGGGCGAAGAACGTTATCACCATCAGCATCCATTTCATCTGATGATGCATGAAGGTCGTCTCAGCCGCGGTCAACTCCAGGCGTGGGCCCTGAACCGCTACTACTACCAGAGCATCATCCCGATCAAAGATTCCATCATCCTTTCGCGTGGTCCCGATCCTGCTTTTCGCCGAGCCTGGCGCAAGCGCGTCGTCGATCACGACGGCGACACGTCTACTAACAACGAGGGCGGCATCAAGCGCTGGCTCAAGCTCGCCGAAGCTGCGGGACTCGATGCCGACCGGGTTCGCGCCGGAACTGGAATTCTCCCCGCGACGCGTTTTGCCGTGAACGAATATCTGAATATCGTCCGCAATCGCAGCCTGCTAGAGGCCGTAGCCTCCTCGCTGACCGAATTGTTCTCCCGCGATCTGATTTCGCTGCGCATGGAGAAGATGCGCCAGCACTATCCTTGGCTGTCGGGCGGTTTGGACTACTTTGAAGCTCGCCTGACGCAAGCTCCGGAAGATGCGAAGTTCGCCGTTAACTACGTCTTCGAGAACGCGAAGTCACGTGCCGAGCAGGAACTCGCCATTCAGGCCTTGCGCGACAAGTGCGACATTCTATGGGCGCAGCTCGACGCGTTGTATTTCGCATACGTTCAGCCTGGCTGGCCTCCGCCGGGCGCGTTTAAGATCGAGGGCAACTAGCGATGGGCGCGCCAACCGACGAAAGCCAGCCGCGCCTCGCCGCCGGATGCCGCTGGGGTCCGAGCAGCACAGGAATCGAACAGGATCGCGTCATTCTTTTTCCCGAAGGCGCAATCAAGTTGCAGGGGACTGGAAGGCAAGTGCTGGAGCGTTGCGACGGCCAGCGCACGTTTGGTGAGATCATCTGCGAATTACAGAAAGAATTCGCCAAAACGGATCCGGCAAAGATTCGCGCCGACATCAGTGCGTTCCTGGAGCAGTTGCAGAAAAAGCGGGTCCTGGACTATTGAGTCACTGAGCGACTGGATTACTGAAGGATGGGATGAGGGCAAGTCGATCGCTGCAAAGCTTCTCAGGAATTATCGCTTAGAGATCCGATTCGTTACGCAATGACCGGACCGTCAATCACCCGATGACTCAGTCACCCGACGACTCAATGGTTTCTAATCCTCTCGCGGTCATCGCGGAAGTCACGCATCGCTGCCCTCTGCACTGCGTCTATTGCTCGAACCCGATGCAGCTCGCAGACACGCAATCAGAACTCTCGACTGAGGAATGGATCAACGTCCTTCGGCAATCGGGTCAGCTTGGCATGCTGCACGCACACTTCACCGGCGGCGAACCGCTGGCGCGTGCAGACCTGACTGAACTGATTGCTGCTGCCCGCACCGAAGGACTTTATACAAATCTCATCACTTCCGGCATTGGCCTGAGCGACCAGCGCTTGCAAGCGCTCGTCGGTGCCGGACTCGATCACATCCAGATCAGTTTTCAGGATTCGCGCGAGGAATCCGCGAACTGGATTGCGGGGGCCAAAGCGCATGCCCACAAAATCGAACTATCGCGGGCCATTCGCAAATACAAGATTGCCTTTACGGTCAATCTGGTGGTCCATCGCCAGAATCTCGATCATCTCGACGAAATGATTGCCTTCATCGAGCAATTGAATCCGGAGCGCGTCGAGATCGCACACACCCAATACTATGGATGGGCGCTCGCTAACCGCGCCTCGCTCATGCCGACACAGGAGCAACTGGATAAGGCAGTCGTGATCGTGTCTGCGGCCGAGGCGAGGCTTGCCGGACGCATCCGCATCGATTTCGTAGCGCCTGACTACTATGCGAAATATCCCAAGGCCTGCATGGGAGGCTGGGGACGAAAACTGATGCTGGTGAACCCTGCCGGCAAAGTGCTTCCATGCCACGCGGCGGAAGTGTTGCCCGGCATGTCGTTCGAGAACGTGCGCGAGAAGACGTTGGCGTGGATCTGGCGGGAATCGTGTTCGTTCCGAAAATTTCGCGGCGAGGAATGGATGCCCGAGCCCTGCCGCAGTTGCGAACTACGCGTCGAAGATTTCGGCGGCTGCCGCTGCCAGGCTTTCCTGCTCGCGGGCGACGCCATGGCAACCGACCCGGCCTGTTCGCTCGCGCCCTCGCACCAGCTCGTTGAAGCTGCGGTGCGCGAGGCGAATGCCCCGGCAGCCAAGGCTCAGCCTTCCCCAGTCTCTTCATTTGTGCAACTGCAAAAGCAGACATCAAGTCTTTGGACGTACCGCACGAATCCCGAGTAGTTCGGTCACCAGCGCACGCCGATGGTGACAGGACGGAAATCAGTCGTGTTTCCGTTGCGCGTTGCGTGGATCAGACGGAATTCGCCGTAAATCTCTACGTTCGTGGTGACCTTTCGGGCGACTCCTCCACCGATGTTAAGCCCGAATTCGTCGACGCTGGAGTTCAGGAAGTTTCCGTTCGCGGCAAGGCTTCCGGCGTAGCAGCGGCCCCACCAATTCCAGAATGGCGTGCAGGCTGATCCTGGAATGGCAGTCGAGGAATCCAGCTTCCCGGAACGATGCAAATAAGTGGCTCCGAATACGATGTATGCGCTCCAGATCCTTGTGGCCGGAATGGTGATGATGGGATCAACCATTAGGGTATAGGCAGAATTTTTGCCGCCTGGCGCTTGGGCCAAGTTAAGAGCCGAATTTCGCAGAGGTAAATCGTCCCACTGGAAATCGGCGCGAAGGCCGAGATATTTGTTGTAATTGCGGGCTACGCCAGCGGCTCCAACGCCGCCTCCTTGCCTCACGAAGGTTCTGGTCGCACCACTGTCGAGAATGCCCCCGGCGCCCACGTTGAAGTTCCAGTTCTTGTAGTCGCGAGCCTTGACCCTGTGTCGCGGCATCTCCGTTTCCTCCGGAGAGCTCTCTTGGCTGCTGGATTGCTGGTTCGCTGCCGGAGTTTGGGCTGCAGCCGGTTCAGCCTGGGTCTGATCAGCCTGGGGTTGTTGAGCGCGGACCGTTGCGGTTCCGGCAAAGATCGACAGGAAAAACGTCACGGCCAGGACGACCCTGAATCCAGGAACCGTCACGAACTTTTGAATCATTCCTTCTCCTCCCGCTGCCGGGCGTGGTTGCGAACCGTGGCCCTCGGCCCATAGCTCGGAAACGGCAAGGCTTGGGAAAGAGCATGTCCGCGATGCTCCCCGCCGAGATTCTGCTCGCAGCAGGAAGGCACTATATTACCAACTTTGATGCTGATTCTGCCTGCAGAGCGGCCCAGAGGGGATTCACCATTGCTCTGGCGCCACTCCCATCCCATATGTCCAGGTTCTTGTTAAGCCGTCTTGACGCTTTGCGGTTCACGAAAAATGCGGGTCACACGTATGATAGGGGATTCATTTTCCACGTGAGACAGAACATTGGCAAAAACAGGATCAAAAGTTAGGCAGAAACCCGCAGAAACTGCTATCGGAGGGCGAACTCCGGGCCGTGTCGGCCTGATCGGTTTCGGAACGGTCGGTCAAGCGGTGGCGAAGATTCTCTGCGAGCGCGACGACACGAATCTTCGCCTCACTCATATTTGCAACCGCAACGTCGAGAGGAAAAAGCAGCCTTGGGTTCCGAACGATGTGGTCTGGACGGATGACGTGCAAGTCGTCCTCCGATCAGATGTCGACATTGTCATCGAACTGATCGGCGGATTGAGCCCTGCCGGGCAGATTGTCAGGGGTGCGCTGCAGGCGGGGAAATCGGTGGTCACGGCCAACAAGCAACTCATCGCGCGCCAAGGCACGGAACTGGTTCAACTGGCCGGGGAGCACGGGTGCCAGATCGAATTTGGCGCGTCCGTCGCCGGTGGCGTTCCGGTACTTCCTGCCCTTCGCACAGGGCTCAGTGGAGACCGCCTGCATGGCATTTCTGGAATCTTGAACGGCACATGCAATTACATTCTCAGCCGAATCGAGAACGCGAGGATTCCTTTCAGCGAGGCGCTGGAAGAGGCGCAGGCTCGCGGATATGCCGAAGCCGATGCGTCGGAAGACTTAGACGGCGGCGATGCGCGCTCGAAACTGGCCATTCTTGTGCTTGCCGGATTGCACACGCAGATTGCTCCAGAATCCATTCGTGCGCGAAGCATCCGAGCGGTTGATGCAGTTGACTTCGACTACGCAACCGAGCTCGGCTGCACAATCCGGCAGATTTCCCGCGCCGACATGAAGGCGGGGACGCTGTTTGCCGACGTGGGCCCATGTCTGGTTCCAGCCGACTCACCTTTTGGGCGTGTGCAGAGAAATCTGAACCTGGTGCTGACGTCGGGACAGTACGGTGGCGACATGGCTTTTCTGGGCGCGGGCGCCGGAGGAGATCCAACTGCTGTTGCCGTAGTTTCTGACCTGATGTGTGTGGCGGAGGGACTGTCGGCGGGGAGAGGCCGAGCCGTTCCGCGCTACGCCTCCGCAGCCGAGGCGAGCAGCGACCTCGAGACCCCTTGGTACTTGCGGTTCTTCGTGCGAGATCAGCCGGGAATCGTGGCGCAGCTGGCGGAAATTCTTGCGGCGCATCACTTAAATATCGACTCGTTGCTGCAAAAGCCCGGCTTCGACAAGGCCGCGCTGCCGTTCGTCATTACTCTCGAGCCTTGCCACGATTCGGTTCTGCATCCTGCTCTGGAAAAAATGGCCAGGCTGGACTTCTCGATTCGCCCCTGCTTGTGCCTGCCCATGCTGCGCTAGCTTTGAGGCACCCGAAGAAGAGTCGGCTCTCGCAATTGTGGGCTGCGAGAAGCCGGGCTCTTCAAGGGTCGCGGAAATTAGTTCCAGAAGGGATTGTTCAGGCCTGCTGGCTTAAGCGCGCTGTCTGATTTTGTTTCCGTGCCTGATTCGTCGGAGATCTTTTCATCAATAAAGCGGGACGGGGGTGCAATCAGTTCGTCATTCTTGTCGGCGTTGACGGGTGAAAAAGGATAATCAGATTTCATTGGGACAGCCCTCCAGCATTATGATCCAACTTCATTAAACACCTCGCAGGCGCGGAGCAGGCAGCAAAAGTTTGAATGATTTCCATCGAAAAATCTGCGTCTGGCGATGAAGGCGAGCGGTCTGAAGATGCTGGTTCGGATTACGAGGACGAGGACAACTCCCTAAAGTCTTCCCGCGAGATGGCATAGAGCTTGTCCGGAGGAGCTGATCCCCCCGCAGCGGTATTCGTTCCGTCGAATTTCAAACCGGCCTTCTGCATTACGCGCTCAGAGCTTGTATTCGAGGGAGAGCATCGGCCCTGGATTCGGGTCAATCTGAGATCGTGAAACCCGAATTGCAGGATTGCCCTCAAGGCCTCGGAGGCCAGGCCTTTGCCACGATATTGCGGAGCGACGTAATAGTTCACTTCCGCGCAGTATTCGAGCATTCCAAGGTCACGATCATAGCTGACACGGCAGAAACTGCAGTTGCCGGCGATCATTGCGTTTTCCTTGAGCACCATCGCCCAAGGCCCCAGACCCCATTCACGGTAGGATTGAAAGCAGAACTCGAGAAACTTTTCGGCGTGAGGAATTCCATCCCAACGAGCCGCGGCGGCGAGATCGGTTTGCCGGAACTCGCGCAGCTGCAGACGCTCGGTCTCCAGGTTTCTCATCTTCAGCAGCATGGGTTGCATTCATTCGCGGCCGAGGGCCCGAGATCACAGACCCTCGCCTTCGAGTTATCATACTCAACGAGTTTCAGTTTTAGGCGTCGTCGTACATCCAGGAATCAGGGGTTCACAGAAAGGGTTCATGAAATACCGCAAGCTTGGCCGTACCGGTTTCGAAGTGAGCGACGTCGCCCATGGATTGTGGGGAATGAGTGGGTGGAGCGGATCAAGCGAGCAGGAATCGCTTGCCGCATTGCAACTGGCGGTCGATCTGGGCTGCAATTTCTTCGATACAGCGTGGGCCTATGGGGAAGGAAAGAGCGACAGCTTGCTGGGTGAGGTCATGGCGCGCAATCCAGGCAAGCGGCTCTATGCGGCCTCGAAAATTCCCCCCGCGAACGACAAATGGCCGGCGCTGCCGGAATACAAATACAACGACGTCTTCTCGCCCGAGCATGTGTTGAAGTATGCGGACCTCATTCGCGGAAAACTGCGAGTAGACACGATCGATCTTCTGCAATTTCACGTCTGGGATGACTCGTGGACCAATCAGCCTGAGTTCCGATCGACGGTAGAGAAACTGAAACACGACCAATGGATTCACTATTTCGGATTGAGCATCAACCGCTGGCAACCGGAGAACGGTATCAAGGCGCTCCGAACCGGCCTGGTTGATGTAGTACAAGTGATCTACAACATTTTCGATCAGGCGCCGGAGGATGAGCTGTTTCCGGTTTGCCAAGAGTTGAATATTGGCGTGATCGCGCGAGTCCCGTTCGACGAAGGCAGCCTGGGCGGAAAAATGACTCTGGAAACCAGCTTTCCGAAGAGTGATTGGCGTTCGGGATATTTTGGACCGGAGAATTTAGCCCGGACAATCAAACGAGTCGACAAATTAAAAGAGATAGTGCCCGCTGGCATGACGCTGCCGGAAATGGCATTGCGTTTCATCCTATCGCATCCAGCGGTGAGCACGACGATTGCGGGGATGCGGAAAGCACAGCATGTGCGAGAGAACATCGCGGCCAGCGACGGGGGCGGTCTCAGCAAAGACTTGCTCGCGCAATTAAAGAAACACCGCTGGGATCGTACTCCGCAAAAATGGTCCGATTAGAAGACCCCCGCCGACACCGCGGGGCTTCGAGGACCTCGACTCGTTGTGTTCCACTGCTGGATTGTCCGCTGGATGAAAAAACCGCCCTCCTTTGCAGGTCCACGCTCCTACGAGGGCTGGTAGTAGTTTGCCGCCTCAAGCTAGGCTCCCCTGCGAAGCGCAAATAGAGCACAACGTCAGGATTTCCCGGGGGCGAGCTTGTTCAAGCGAGGGGTTCTTGCAATTTTCTCGGGGATTTTTCTGTTGTCCCCATTAGCGGCGCAGAGCCCGCGAGGGTCGCTTCGCGGAACGGTCCAGGACGCGACTGGCGCACGCGTTGCCGGTGCCCGAATCGTGGCACAGTTGGCCGATTCTGCGATCCGTCGCGAAGTCATCAGTGAGGACCGCGGGGAATTCCGCCTCGACGATCTGATTCCCGGTTCATACCACCTTACGGTGGATGCGAAGGGTTTCGCGCCAGCACAGTCTGACGTGTCGGTTGCGGTGAGTTTGGTGCGCGACGTCACGGTTACGCTTAAGCTCGTCACGGAGGCGCAAACGGTCAACGTGCGCGGGAATTCTTCATCGATTACGACCGAGACGGTTGACGCCTCGAGCGCCGTGCGGGGAGGCGTGGTCGGCAGCCAGGACCTGCAGACGCTGCCGCTTCCGGCGCGAAGTTTCGCCAATATCGCTTATCTTGTGGCTGGAACCGAGCCCGTGGAGCCTTCCGATCCGACCAAGGCACGCATCACGGCGGTATCGACCGGTGGAAGCTCCGGCCTGAACAACGAACTCTCGGTCGACGGAGCTGACAACTCCGATGACTGGATTGGCGGCTTCCTGCAAAATTTCTCACCCGATGGCATCCAGGAATTTGCAGTACGCACATCGAACGAAGACGCCGATACGGGGTGGACCACGGCCGGGTCAGTTGTGATCACGACCAAGCACGGCACGAATGATTGGCACGGGAGCGGGGCGTTCTATGACCGCCAGGCGGCGCTCAACGCGCGGTTTCCGATTGAGAATCCAGCGCCGAATCCGAAGCAACCATTCTCGCGCCAAAACTATGTTGCAACGCTTGGCGGTCCCATCCACAAAAGCAAGACCTGGTTCTTCACTTCGTTCGAGAACGTCCATGAAAACGCGAGCATCGCTTACAGCCCCGCCAGCACGGAGCAATTTAACGCGCTATCGCAGTTGGCTTCGGATAGATTGATTGCTGGCGTTCCTTCCATCGCCGTCCCCGCCACAGTGCCGATTCCTTTTCGCGACTATCTTGGCTCCGTTCGTTTCGATTGGGCGCAATCCCAGAAGTCGACGTGGTTCTTGCGGACATCGCAAGATAGCTACCTGACGCACAACGCATTGGTCCAGCAGGGCACCCTGCCATCGACCGGTCTAACGACGCACAACAACTACTGGAATCTGGCTGTGAGCAGTACTTATGCTTTCAGACCGACTTGGCTTGGCAACCTGGTTCTCGACGCCAGCTTGTTGCACCTCACACAAACGCGGAACTCCGATCTCGGCTTCGCGCTGGCATTTCCCTTCAGTTCCACGGCGCTGACTATTTCGGGTTTCGAAACATTCGGCGACAACCAGTTCGCAACTCCGATCACCCTGTTCCCCGACCTGCGCAATCAGGACAAGTACCAATTCCGTTACGATCTCAGCCACACAATGGGAGATCATGCGTTCAAGTTCGGAGTCGACTTCATTCACGAACCGGTGCTGAGTGGAGCTTTTGCGGGGACGGCAGAGACTCTGGCTCAGTATTTCAATAATCCCGACTATTACGTGCAGAATCCCGGCGTGTTCGGAACCTTCACGCCTCAGTGCGTTAACTTTACCGCCTCCGACGGCTCGACCTGCACGTACACTCCCGCCAGTGACGGCAGCTTCTCACAGAATGTGCAACGGCTTGGGCTGTACGCGGAAGATTCCTGGCGCGTGTCGCGCCAGCTCACAATCAATTACGGATTGCGTTATCAGACGACGTGGGGACTGTTCACGGGCTCGGGTCGAAGCGAAGCCGACAACGCTGCGTACGTAACGCTGCGAGCGTTGCGAAAGTCGCCCGTGCCCAGCGTACCGCAGGACTACCGCAAGCAAATTGCTCCTCGCCTTGGTCTCGCTTACTCGCCGGGAGACAGCGGAAAGACCGTAATCCGCGCGGGGTTTGGCATGTTCTACGACGATCTGGCGCAGAATGGATGGGCGACGGCGTTTCAGGGAACCAACAATTCCAACTTCGTAACCGGAACGTGCAGCCTGGCACCGGTTACTTATGTGCTCTCGGGTACCGGCTGTCTGGTCGGCGGCGCGGCAGCGACGGGCAATCTGGTCGGCTCGTCTTACAAAACACCGTATGCCATCCATATTACTGGCGGCGTGCAGCATGCTTTCAACGAACATTGGCTGATGAGCGCGGATTACGTCCACGAGCAGGGAAATCACGGATACCGCGCATTTCCATACGCCAGCGGCACCGACCTCCTTAGTCCTCTCATTCCGACGAGTGACCCGGATTATGCCATCGATCAGACAAACGTGGTGCCAAACGTCAACGTGTTTGCATCCGACAACCGTTCCGCCTACAACGCTCTGATGTTGCATTTGCAAGGCAATATGCATCGCTTTGATCTGGTGGCGAATTACACGTTCTCCAAAGCGCAGACCTGGGGTTGCGTGCTCGGCGAGCTGTTTGACTATGTTGACGGAGTCTGCCGGGCACAGTCAGGGCCGAATGCGGGGCTGCTCGATGCCTTCGGACCGGGCGACTATGGCCCGTCGGGGGAAGATGTTCGCCATCGCTTTGTGCTCGCCGGTACCGTGCATCTCCCCGGCGGTTTCGAATTGAGCACCATCAATCAGTTCGAAAGCGCGCGGCCCATCACAATTACAACAGCCGACAACAGCGGCCGAATCTATGTTCAGCTCAATAATGAGCCGGTAAGCTATACCAGTCTGGACGAGTTTCGCGGCACACCTTACATTCAGTCGGACTTGCGCGTGACGCGTCCCTTCAGGATCAACGAACGCTGGCGCATAGATCCCTTCATCGAGTTCTTCAATCTCTTCAACCGCAATAATCCCGGCGCGAACTTCGCGGTTAACGTCGTTCAACTTCCGATTCCGCCTGCACAGCAGGCGAGTGGCATTGTCAGCAGCGTCTGTACGGTCGCAGACTGCTCCCAAACCGTTCCTCTCACCAGCCTGAAGCAACTCGAAATCCCCGAGGGCGCATTGGGAGACTTTTTTGGACCGGGTACGACGGTAGGAATCCCATTCGCGGCGCAGTTAGGCCTGCGGGTGACGTTCTGATTTCTGTTGGGAAGAGTGAATCTAGACTCGCCCTAGCGCACCAGCCACTCCGTAGCGGTGTGCACATGCACCAGCAGCTGGCTGTAGGTGACGGCAAACACTGCGACTGTGGCCATGGCCGCACCCAGCCCATACCAGGCAGAGTGACTCTGAGTAGTGACGAGACGCTGCTCGTTCCAGGCGAGCAAGCGCTCCACGCGCGCGTTTACGATGGAAGCCGGGCTGTGGACGAGAGCTGCGGTCAAGTCTACTGGAGGTTCAATCGCGCCGAGCCGTGATAGCTTGATCAACGCTGCAGCCAGGTCGAGCGCTTCGCTGGCCGAGGAGATGGCTACGTCATCGGCCGCCATTTCGGTGGCTTCGAGCCACGCAGTCTCCAGTGCGCACGTGCCGGGAAATGCCACGAAGCGGAAGAGCAATTTCTTCAGGTTATCCCGGCGGCGCACATGAGCGACTTCGTGACTCAATGCCGCCTGCAATTCGTCGGCGGTTAACACCGATTCCGCAGCGCCCGATAAAAGCACTCTCGAGCGAACAATTCCAGTTGCCGCCACCGCCGGAAGCGCGGGGGAAATCCGCAGCACTGGAACTGGAATCTCGGTTTTGAGCGCTCGAGCGCCGTTCGTCCATCCGGATACGGCGCGGGACGCCTTACGCATCGCGATCGTCGCATTCACCACACCAAAGATAGCAAGGCCAGCCCCGCAGAGGCCCAGCGCGAGAGGAATCGCGCCGATGGGTTCGTCGATCGACCGCGGCTCCAGAAGCAAGAAGGAGGGTACCGTGAAAACTGCGGTGACCACGGCTGCCAGGAGCAGAGGGAATATTCGCAAGGCAAAAAGAAAATCCGCAATCCGATGCGCAGGTTGCTGCTGGATAGACTGCCAGATTCTCTGCCAGGAAAGGCACACGGCGAGGGACAGGGCGCAGTAGACCATTACGAACACGGAGAACGATATCGCGATTCCACGCGCGGCAAACATTATGCTTTCCCTTTCGCTCCGGTGGCGCGCGAATCAGCGCCACGGGACTCCGGACCGCGTGTTTCGCCGGCCCGTAATTCGCGACGCTTGGCTTCAACCACCTGCCGAAGATCATCGAGCAGCTGGGCATCGCGCTCGGTCAGAATCTCAACCAGATAAGAGAGGGGCAATGCTGACGAGGGACTTGCATCGAGCAGTTTCCGGAATGCCTCACCGGCGACCTCGCGGTGCAATTCTTGGCGAGTAAACCGTGGGGCGTAACGGAAGGCGCGCCCTTCAGCTTCGCGGGTGAGCAAACTTTTCTTGAAAAGACGGTCGAGCGTAGTCATCACGGTGGTGTAGGCAAGTTCTTGGCACTCGCCTTCCACCAATTCGCGGACGGTTGCCGTGCGCCGCTGCCAGAGCACTTCCAGCAACCGCTGCTCCAGCGGACCCAACGGGGATGAGGACGCGCGGAAATGGAAGATGCGCTTCATGCGGTGGAAAATGCGAACAGGATTCTATCCCAGCAGGAAGGGGTCGCGCCACAAGGTTTTTGCCCACTCCCTGCAGAGGTCTTCGCCCCCTAAGGACACTCAGCGACACGAGGGAAGGTTTTCAGATGGTGCGTCTCGCGCGAAAGGCTGTTTCTCTCGACATAATCAAATGGCGACCCCGGAGGGAGTCGAACCCCCAACCCTCAGATCCGAAGTCTGATGCTCTATCCAGTTGAGCTACGGGGCCACGATGATACGGTCGTCGGAGCGTCGAACTCCGCTCGACCGGACAGCCGAGGGCGGCTGTTGCCACTTCTCAAAAGCAGAATTTGGGGTGGGAAACGGGAATCGAACCCGCAACCGTCGGAGCCACAGTCCGGTGCTCTGCCAGTTGAGCTATTCCCACCACATCAATTGATTATAGCAACTGCGGTTGGTGGTGTCAGAGACTTAAGAAAAGTTTGCACGAGACGACACGAAAAAAAGAGCTAATGCCTCATCCCTCCATACCGGTGCGAAATCTGTGCTGGCAATCGATGCGGGGAAGTTCCGGTTTGAAGCGGACCGATCTGCTCCTGAGATTTAGCCGCGGCCCACGCCGACGTATTCGAATCCGAGAGCGCGCAGCCGCGTCGAATCGAGCAGGTTCTTAGTGTCGACGATGACGGGCTTTTTCAGTAGATGTTTGATGCGATCGAAATCGAGTGCGCGGAACTCAGGCCACCCGGTGCCCACGACCAGCGCATCGGATCCTTCGGCCGCGGCATAAGCGGTGTCGCAATAACGGACAGAACTGTTCAGCCGGGACTTGGCCTCGGGAATCGCCACGGGATCATAGGCTCGCACATGTGCGCCTTTGGAGATGAGCGACTCGGCGAGACGCAGCGACGACGATCCGGCAACCGAGTTCGTATTCGGCTTGAAGGCAAGACCGAGAATGCCAACTTCCTTGTTCTCCACCGAATTCAGGGCAGCCGCAATTTTGTCGACGAGCCGGTCGGCCAGGAAATGGTTGACGTCGCGAGCTGCGCTCAGAACCTTCAGCGAAACTCCGTGAGCCTGTGCCAGCTCGGTGAGAGAATCCATATCCGATTCGGCGAAAACGCCCCCCATCCCTGCCCCGGGTTGAAGGCAGCGGGGAGCGATCTTCTTGTCCAACCCAAGCGCGAGCGCCAGGTTTACGGCGTCGGCGTTCACGCGTTCGCAGAGCGCCGCGACTTCGTTGATGAAGGAGATTTTCGTTGCCACGAACCCTGTGGCGGCTTCCCGAACCAGTTCCGCCGTCGACTGATTCGTCACAATGACCGGCACTCCGCGCATCACCAGCGGATGAAAGATCTGCTTCAGCATCTGCACAGCTTCGCTTGACGTCGAGCCAAGAATCAGCCGGTCGGGCCAGTTGAAGTCCTCGACTGCGCAGCCGTCGGTGAAGAACATGGGCTGCGACACGATCGTGGCCTGCAAACCTGCGTCTTTGATCGCCTTTTCGAGCGAGTTTGCCGTGCCCACCGGGGCTGGGGTGACGATGGTCAGAATCGGAGGCTTTGGAGCCAGACGCGCGATGCGCATTGCGACATCGTTCAGACTCTCGACTTTATCTTCGGCCAGAAAAATCACTTGCGTTTTGCGGGCAAAGGACTCGATATCGGTGGAGTAGGCCAGCCGCCCGGCCCGGACATTACGGCGGATAATTTCCTTGAGATTTTTCTCGAAGAAGGGAATATTGCCTTGAGCCATCTCAACCATGCGCGACCGGTCGGGATGGCAGCAGGAAACTGGAGTCCCAAAATCCGCCAGGCAGGCCGAAATCACCGTTCCCAGATACCCCGACCCGTAAACGCCGATCTGCATGTGCTGTCTCTCCGTCCTGCCGGAAACCCGCCTAAAGTGGCGTCTGGAGCGGGATCTCGGATACGTGCCCTACTCTTTATCTACAGCCACCGCACCGGCTTTTCAACGCACGGGAGGGTGATGTACCTAGGGCCATCGGTAGCGGGCTGGAGTAACTGGACGGAGGTTACGAAAAGGCTAAAGAGGATTGTCTATCTCGACACAAGGCTGCGCCCGAGCGGCACTGGTGCCAAATCAACCCAACAGGTTTGCGCGCCGTCGCGGACATCCTCGCGAACAAACGTCAATTTTTCCAGAAGGATGCGGCGGCTGCCGGTAAAGCGATCCCAGCGTTGGCGGGCAATCTGAAAGGCACTCTCCGCGAGTCGCTCCGTCAACATCTTCACGATGGTCAGGTGGGGAATGTAAGGCCACTCCTCGGTAAATTGAAGCGCCTCGGTGTTCAGCCGTTGGTGCAATCCACACATACGGGAGGCAGCACCGTCGACGCGGATGTAAATCGTGGGAGTCACGGGTACGAAGGTTTCCACGTCGCCCAGACTGACTTCAAAGGCATCCGTGGCTCCGCAGATTCGTTCCAGAGCCTGCAGCGCCGAGCTCTCGGTGCCTCGCAGAGGACGGGGCGGCAGAATGGTCAGATGGGCTGGAAGATGAGGTAGGTCCGGATGCAGCTCGCGCCGGAGGTTCTCGACAAACTCTCCGGCCGAATTCTTGACATAGGCCACCAGCGCGTAACGCGGACTCTGCATACCTGGAAGAAAATTATACCCCGGCTTAGATTGGCGAGCATCGCCCGAAGGATGGACCAATTGGACGGCGGAGCTGGAAAGCGGGGACCGCAGGTGAACGGATGTAGCGCCTTGCAGACATCCTCGCAGACAGCGAGACCTGCGCTGGAAACACACTTTAGCGACTGATTGCTTCCAACCCGCAAACACAAAGAAAGTTGCGCGCCCCTGTCTCGTAAGCTGCCATTTTGTTCTTCACTCTGTTCCCCTCCCAAGTGCATCTTCGACGCTCCCGCGTGCATCGAAGGAACTAACCAGATGGTTAATTCGTAAAGTTTCGTCAAATGGGTCGGAGGTGACCTTATGACTTTTGCAAAGGCAGCGGGAAGTTTAGCAAAACTGGCGGGAATTCTGTTGGGGGTTGGGTTACTGAGCGCGTCGCTCGTCGCCCAGCCCGTGGCTGCGTCCCGCTACGACAATCCAATTCAGACGGCGGTGGCTCAGAAACTGGCGGGGAAAGCTCAATTCAACGATGTCAAAACGAGCGTGGAAGACGGCATCGTTACGCTCACGGGCACCGTGGATCTCTACCAGCGCAAGCTGGATGCGGCAAAGGCCGCGCGCAAAATTCCAAACGTGCAGGGTGTCCGCAACCTGATTGCCGTGGCCGGAGTCAATGTGCCCGACGCGCGGTTGGAGCAGAAACTGGCTCAAAAACTGCGTTATGTCCGCGAGGGATACGACAGTGCGTTCGATTACTTCGCCTTAAACGTGAACAACGGAGTCGTTACGGTCGAAGGCCAGGATCGCACCGGCGTCGGTCGCGACGAGGCGCTTGCCGATATCGCCATGATGCCCGGGGTGAAAGACGTGATCGACAACATTTCGATCGCGCCGGTCTCACAGTTTGACGACGGCTTGCGGCTGCGCGCGTCACGGCTGATCTACAGCGATGCGGTGCTCAGCAAGTACGCGTTGGACCCAGCGCGGCCAATCCGCATTATCGTGGCGAACGGGCGCCTGACTTTGTACGGATCGGTCGACAGCCAGATGGACAAGGACGTCGCAGGACTCAGAGCCAATCAGCTCTTCGGCGCCTTCGGCGTGCGGAACAATCTGGTCGTCGAAGGAAAGTCGTAAGAGCGAACAGCCGTGATGAAGGGGCGCGGCAATGAGCCGCGCCCGTCGTTTCTCGGGGAATGTGGTGAAATAGCTGTGTGCTGCTCAAAGCCGCCCTTGCCTCGGCCATCGTCCGGCTCCGGGAGAATCAGGTTCCTTCGCCGCGCATGAATGCCGAGCTGCTGCTGATGTTTGTCCTCGGCTCGGACCGCGCTTATCTGTACGCTCATCCGGAGCGTAAATTGACGGCCGACGAACAGAGCCGTTACGATGCGGCCCTCGCCGAGCGCCGACGCGGCGTTCCTGCGCAATACATCACCGGCCATCAGGAATTCTGGGGCATGGATTTCATCGTGAGCCCGGCAGTGCTCATACCGCGCCCGGAGACGGAGCATGTGATCGAAACCGTGATGGCCATTCAGAGTTCGAAGTGCCAGCCGCACCCCGCGACTGCCACCCATCGGCCGCAGGGATTTCGCATTGTCGACGTGGGTACCGGGTCCGGATGCATTGCTCTGGCACTTGCGAAGGAATTTTCTGAAGCTGAGATTGATGCCACCGATATCTCCGCCGCCGCCCTCGAAGCTGCCCGTGCCAACGCTGCCCGCCATCAACTTGAGAATCGGGTTCGCTTCCACGAGACGGACCTGCTCGCAGGAGTCGGCAAGGACTTTGATTTCGTCGTCTCGAATCCACCGTATGTTGGAGACTCGGAGCAAGATCAGGTTCAACTCGAAGTGCGAAAGTTCGAGCCCCGCAGTGCCGTCTTTGCTGGCCCCACGGGCGTCGAGGTGATCGCGCGTCTGGTTCCGCAAGCGCACGCCGCCCTGCGCTCAGGCGGCTGGCTCGTCATGGAGATCAGCGGCACGATTGCTGACGAAACGAAAAGACTTCTCAGCTCCTGGGACGATGTGCACATCATTCCGGATCTGCAGTCGATTCCACGGGTGGTCCAGGCACGGAAACGGAGTCAGTAAGAGCAAGAGCGAGGATTTCTCGCATGCGACCGGTTAACGACGCACAGCAGCCGGCAGAATCTCCTCGACATCGATGATGTCGGTTGGATAAGTCCCCGTATAGCAGGCCGAGCAATAGGAAGTTTTTTCGCCCTCGCCACACGCTTTCTTTAACCCCTCGAGCGAGAGGTAGGCGAGTGAGTCCGCGCCAATGTATTCGCGAATCTCCTCGACCGATTTGTTAGCGGCGATCAGCTGCTTCTTCGAAGGAGTATCCACGCCGTAATAACAGGGGGAAATCGTCGGCGGGCACGAAATCCGCATGTGGACCTCCGTGGCTCCGGCATTGCGAATCATGCGCACAATCTTGCGGCTTGTCGTCCCACGCACGATGGAATCGTCGATCAGCACCACGCGTTTCCCTTCCAGCAAGGAGCGCACCGGATTCAGCTTCAGCTTGACTCCGAAATCGCGAACGCTCTGACTGGGCTCGATAAAAGTCCGGCCGACATAGTGGTTGCGGATCAGGGCGAAACGAAATGGGATTCCGCTTTCAGCGGCATAACCAACCGCGGCGGTAACACCGGAATCCGGCACGGGCACGACGAGATCGGCTTCCACCGGATTTTCCCGCGCAAGCTGGCGCCCAAGGTTTTCGCGGCTGGTCTGCACCGAGCGGCCAAAGACGATGCTGTCGGGGCGCGAGAAGTAGACCTGCTCGAAGATGCAACTCGACTGCGGTGCGCTGGTCGAGTAGAAGCGAGATGTAATTTCGTCCGGGCCCACGACGATCAACTCACCCGGCTTCACGTCGCGTTCGTATTCGGCGCCGATCAGGTCAAAGGCGCAAGTCTCAGAAGCGAAAACAATCGTGTCGCGCTGATGGCCCTCAGTGGCGCGAATTCGGCCCATGGCAAGCGGCCGAAAGCCGCGCGGATCGCGGGCGGCAAAGATGCGATCCGCACTCATCATGACCAGCGAGAATGCTCCCTCCACGCGACGCAGGGCGTCGGCCATGGCTTCTGGAAGCGTGTGCTCGCGGGAAAGTGCGATGAGGTGAACGATTACTTCAGTATCGCTGTTTGTCTGAAAAATCGAGCCTTGGCTCTCAAGCCGCTGCCGGATCTGACTGGCGTTTACCAGATTGCCGTTGTGAGCGAGGGCGATCGCGCCTTTATTCGATTGCACACGGATGGGCTGCGCATTCAACAGCGCCGAGTCGCCCGCAGTCGAATAGCGTGTGTGCCCTATGGCGAGCACGCCTCGCAGCTGCGCCAGAACTTCCTCCGTGAAGATGTCAGCCACCAGGCCCATCGCCTTGTGCTGATGCAGACTCAGCCCATCGGAACTGACAATTCCGGCTGACTCCTGTCCTCGATGCTGCAGGGCGTGCAGCCCGAGGTACGCGAGCTTCTCGGCCTCAGGATGCGCGAAGACCGCCACCACCCCGCACTCGTCATGAAATTTGTCAGAAGAAAACATTTCTTTCCCGGCCCTTAGCCTTTGACTCTTCGCTCAAGCCCACTCGACAGGAACTACTCTGCTGCGACTAACTCCGGATCTGTTCGAAGGGCCGACTCCAACGCGCCTTCGTAGACCGCGGCCAAATCGGATACCGCCGCCGAAGCCACTACGCGGTCGTCGACCGAAATCTCCAGCCGGCCGGAAACCGTCTCTCCGATCACATCCGCTCCGACGCCGTGCTTTTCCGCTACTTCTTTGATTCGCCCCACGTTCACTGGGTCGCAAGAGATGACAACCCGGCTTGCGTCCTCTCCAAACAGCGCGAATTCTGCGAAAAGCCCCGCCGAAGCTAGGTTCACGCGTGCTCCGACTCCCCGCCGGAGGGCCTTTTCCGCCAGGGCGACGGCGATACCACCGTCGGAGCAATCGTGCGTCGAATCCACCAATTGCCCCTGGATTAATTCAATGACCGCTTTCTGCAGTGCAGCTTCTTTCTCAAGGTCGAGTTCGGGCGGATAGCCCCAGAGCGTTCCCAGAACCTCCTTCGCATATTCCGAAGAACCGAACTCACTCTCTGCGTCGGTGATATCGCCTGGATCCGCACCGCGCAATAGCACAATCGTGCGCCCGGGGGCGGAGAAGTGCATCTTGGCGGTCTTGTGAACGTCCTCGAGAATTCCGACCACTCCCAGCACCGGCGTCGGATAAATGCCCTCGCCCAGCGTCTCGTTGTAGAAGCTGACATTGCCTCCGGTGATCGGAATTTCCAGTTCCTCGCAGGCTTTCGTGATTCCATCGATGGTCTGCGAGAACTGCCACATGATGTGCGGCTTCTCCGGGTTGCCGAAGTTGAGGCAATTCGTTGCGCCCACCGGCGTAGCGCCGGAGCACGCCACCTTGCGTGCAGATTCCGCGACGGCGTGCATCGCGCCCAGACGCGGATCGAGATAGCACCAGCGGCCGTTGCCATCCAGCGCCATCGCCAGCCCGCGTTGCGAACCTTTAATGCGGATCACGCCTGCATCGCCCGCCCCCGGCGCCTCGACGGTGTTCGTCTGTACCATGTGGTCGTATTGCTGCCACACCCATCGTTTTCCGCAGATGTTGGCACTGCCAATCATGCGCTTGAGATCCCCGGTGAGATCCGCAACGCCGCCTAGCTTGATGTGCTCCGGCATTTCACGCGGCACCGCAGGTTCCCAGCGCGCCAGCGGCCGCTTGTAGACTGGGGCGTCGTCGGTGAGTGCCCGATTCGAAATTTCGGCCACAATCTTGCCGTGCTCGAGCACGCGAAGCTTGTTGTCGGTCGTGACTTTGCCGACCTCAACCGCATCCAGGCCCCACTTCTCGAAAACGCGGAACACCTCCTGCTCGCGGCCCTTCTGCGCCACCAGCAACATGCGCTCCTGCGATTCGCTCAGCATAATCTCGTAGGGCGTCATACCGGTTTCGCGCTGCGGGACGCGGTCGAGCTCAATCTCGATGCCAACGCCGCCGCGGCCGCCCATTTCGCAGGTCGAGCACGTTAGTCCTGCCGCACCCATATCCTGAATGCCGACGATCGCGCCCGTTTTCATGGCTTCCAGGCAGGCTTCGAGCAAGAGCTTCTCCAGGAACGGGTCGCCAACCTGCACATTGGGGCGCTTCGATTCCGAGGCTTCGCTGAATTCCTCGCTGGCCATGGTTGCGCCATGAATGCCATCGCGCCCGGTCTTCGCCCCCACGTAAATCACCGGATTGCCTTCACCGGCGGCCCGCGCATAGAAGATTTGGTTCTTTCTCACCAGTCCAAGCGCGAACGCGTTGACCAGCGGATTGCCGGAATAGCATGGCTCGAATTTCGTCTCCCCGCCGAGGTTGGGAACGCCGAAGCAGTTTCCATACGATGCGACGCCGCTGACCACTCCCTCAAGAATCGAGTGATTCTTGTGAAGTTCCTGCTGAGACACTCCCTGCGATGCCGTGATCGGACCAAAGCGCAGCGAGTCCATCACTGCAACAGGCCTTGCGCCCATGGTGAAGATGTCGCGCAAAATTCCCCCGACGCCGGTCGTCGCGCCCTGAAACGGCTCAATGAACGAGGGGTGATTGTGCGATTCAATTTTGAAGGCGCAAGCCCAGCCGTCGCCAACGTCGATGATGCCGGCATTCTCGCCTGGTCCCTGCAGCACGCGCTTGCTGCGCGTCGGCAGACGCTTGAGGTGCACGCGTGAAGATTTATAGGAGCAGTGTTCGCTCCACATGACGCTGAAGATGCCGAGTTCAGTCAGCGTAGGTTCACGGCCACCGAGCAGCTGCTTGATTTTTTCGTATTCGTCCGCGGTCAGGCCATGCTGCCGCAGAGTCTCGGGCGGAAAAACAGAAGTCAAAGAGGAGGTAGCCATGGGAAGAGTCTCTATTGTCGCATTTCACGAGGCGCGGGGGTAGCGCTATCGACAGGCGGTCTTATGGCCCACGACCCGAACGGTCCCTGCTAGGATTCTCCTGAATGACATCAATCGTTGTCGGGACAGCCGGCCACATCGATCACGGCAAGACGGCGCTGGTCAAGGCGCTCACGGGAATCGACGCGGATCGCCTGCAAGAGGAGAAACGGCGCGGCATCACCATCGATCTTGGGTTCGCGCACATGGACCTGCCGGGAGCGGACGGCGATACCTTGCGGTTAGGCTTCGTGGATGTGCCGGGTCATGAGCGCTTCGTCCGCAATATGCTTGCCGGCGTCGGCGGCATCGATCTGGTGTTGCTCGTCATTGCGGCAGATGAGTCCGTCAAGCCGCAAACCCGCGAGCATTTCGACATTCTGCAATTGCTTGGAGTGCAGCGTGGCATCACGGTGCTGACCAAGGCCGACACCGTTGACGCAGAGATGCTCGAGGTCGTTCGGTTGGAGGTGGAGCAATTCCTGCGGGGCAGTTTTCTGGAGCCTCCAAAGTCTCCCATCATCCCGGTCAGTTCGCTGACGGGCGCGGGATTGGAGCATCTGAAGCGCGCCATGATCAGCATTGCCGCCGGCTTGCATGCGCGGGACTCTGAGGCGTTGGCACGGTTGCCCATTGATCGGGTCTTTACGGTGAGAGGATTCGGAACGGTGGTGACGGGAACTCTTCTGGCCGGCACTATCTCCCGGGAAGAAGAACTCCGGGTTTTTCCCGGTGGACAGAGGGTTCGCGTTCGGGGATTGCAGGTTCACGGGCAGACGACCAATGCTGCCTTTGCGGGACAGCGCACCGCCCTGAACCTGGTAGGCGCAAGCACGGAGGACTTGTCGCGAGGCATGACATTGGTGCCAGTCGAGACAGTCGTCGCCACACGAACCGTGGATGTGCAACTGCGATTGCTGAATTCCGCGCCGCGTCCTTTGAAACAACGAACGAGAGTGCATTTTCACTCCAATACCATGGAGACGGTCGCGGAACTCAAGCTGCATTGGAAGCCACAGATTGCCCCGGGGGAAAGCGAGTTCGCGAGGATAGCGCTGCGCGAGCCCGCACAGCTGCTGCCGGGAGATCGATTCATCATCCGCCAGTTTTCTCCCGTCGTAACCATCGGTGGCGGCGTTGTGCTGGATCCCGCTCCCATGAAGCCAACTGCAGAGCTCACGCATTTCTTGAATCACCTGGCCAAGGCCGGTCCGGCTGCGGCTCTTCAGGCAAGGATTGCGCGCCGGGCTGGCACTGGAATTACATTGGGGGCGTTGACCACAGAGACCGGACGAACGCGCAAAGAGATCGAGAGATTCCTTCAGGAACCGCTGGCCAAGGGCAGCCTTCTCCGCCTCGGAGAGATCTTCGTCGAAGCGGCCTCCATGGAATCAATCAAAGCGGGATTGCTGAGCCAGCTCGAGCAGTTTCACAAGCAGAACCCACTCGTCGCCGGGATCGGGCGGGAGCAGTTGCGCGAACGGCAACGGCTCTCCCCCGAAATATTCACTGCGGTTCTCGATTCCTTGATCCAGGCAAGGAAGCTCGAGGTTTCTGGGGATGTCGTGCGACTGCCGGGACACGGCGTGGTGATGAAAGACGAGGAAGCTGAGTCAAAGAAGAAGATCGAAGAAGCATTTGTAAATGCAGGATTGAAGGTACCGGCGCTGCATGAAGTGATCGCCGGGCTGAAGGTTGACAAAGCTCGCGCTCAGAAAATCGTGACGTTGCTGCTTCGCGATAAGGTGTTGGCGAAGATTTCCGATGAACTCGTGTTCCACCGTAGCGCCTTGGAAGAACTACGACGGCAGATGGCAGGCTACAAAGCGAAGTCGACAAAGATCGATGTAGCAAAGTTCAAAGAATTAACAGGGGTCAGTCGCAAATATGCCATCCCCTTGCTCGAATACCTGGACCGCGAACGCGTGACCCGGCGAGTGGGTGATGTGCGCGAAATTCTCTGATGCAATCGAGTAATCGGGCATCGGGTCCAGACGACTCGACTTCGCACCCATCAGACCTTCTCCTCCGGAAATTCAACTTCCAGGCCAAGCGGATCGGTGAAACGATTGGTGAGATTCGCCAGGCCGGTGAGCAAGTGGATGTCAACAATTTCGCCTTCGGAGAAATTCTTCTTCAGCGGCGCAAAGTCCGCGTCCGTGATTTGGTGCGGCGCGCGCGTCAATTTTTCGACATACGCAAGTGCGGCTCGTTCTTTCTCGATGTACCGCGAATAGTCTCCGGCCTTTAGTGCCGACCAGTCTTCGGCATTCAGGCCGACCCGCTTTGACGCTGCGACATGATGCTGGGTGCAATAGTGACATCCGTTGATCAGCGAGACGCGAATGTAGATCAGCTCGTAAAGCTTGCGATCCAGGGAGCGGCCCACGCTGGCATAAAACGGCAAAAAATTCTTGAGCATCTCCGGACGATGGGCAAGCGCCTTCTGCGCATTGCCGGGTTTGCCGCGAAGAGTCTTGTCGTAGATTTCCTTCACTTCGGGGTTGGCCAATTCCGGGCCGATCAGGCTGATGCGCGCCATTGCATTCTCCAGGTTTGAGCTAAAAGGTTTGGCTTCCATCATCGCAGATCAGATGGTTTTATGCAGGAGCGCCCTAAGAAGAACAGTTGCGGTCCTGCCGATGATACGAGTTGAGAGAAGAGCCCTATCAGGAAAGAGACGTGAAAAATGGTAGGCCCAGGCTCCGACATTGGGCCTTTATCGATACATGGGTCCACAAGAAGAGAGGATGGTCGTGGTCGCCGCTGGGCGGCACGCCAGCAGCGCGCCAGGCCCGGATTCCTGTTCTTATCCCCTTCATCCTGTGTCCCTCAGTGATTTTCTAGCCACCCTCACCGCATAGAAAGGGACACTTGCCATCGTGCGGTCCCGCTCTTTAGAGTGCGGCCAGGAGCGCTCTCATGAAGATCCTGCTGAGCGAAGAGGACATTGTATGATGCGGTGCGCTCTGAGATCCTGAGATGACGACCGCCAAAGATTCAGATCCGATCCGCTTGTTTCCGACGAAAAGGGATTGGGCCGCGTGGCTGGCGAAAAATCATCGCTGCCGCGACGGTTTGTGGCTTCGGTTGGCCAAGAAGGACTCCGGGCTCCGCACGGTTACCTATGCCGAAGCGTTAGAGATCGCCCTTTGCTATGGATGGATTGACGGGCAGAAGCGCGGCGAGAGTGAGCAGACGTGGCTGCAGCGGTTCCTTCCGCGTTCCGCTAGGAGCATCTGGTCGAAGATTAATCGTGAAAAAGCGGCGGCGCTGATCGCGGCTGGACGAATGAAGGCCGCCGGACTTGCGGCCGTCGAGACTGCGAAGAAGCACGGCCGGTGGGATGCGGCGTACGACTCGCCCAACAGTGCCAAGGTTCCCAAGGATTTCCAGGCAGCGCTCGATGCATCTCCGCGGGCGCGAGAATTCTTTGAGCGTCTCGACGGTGCGAATCGGTATGCTGTGTTGTTTCGGATTCAGACTGTAAAGAGGCCGGAAACACGAACACGAAAAATCCGGCAATTCGTGGAAATGCTGGAGCGACGCGAGAAAATTCACGAGCCGAGAAGAAAATCGGCAAAATAGTTTGGACGCCTAAGAATCGAATGGCCATTGTCAAAATTGTCGGAGCGGGCCTGGCCGGGTCGGAGGCCGCGTGGCAGTGTGCGCGCAGGGGCCTCGATGTAGAACTGTTTGAGATGCGTCCACTGCGCTCGACTCCGGCCCACCAGACCGCCGACTTCGCCGAGTTAGTCTGCTCCAATTCGCTGAAGTCCGAGAGCCAGAATACGGCCCCGTGGCTTCTGAAGGAAGAGATGCGGCGCGCTGGATCGCTCCTGCTCGAAGTTGCTCGACAATGTGCGGTTCCGGCGGGACATGCGCTGGCGGTCGATCGTGTCGCCTTTTCCGCTCGCGTGACTCACGAAATTTCTCGCGAATCACGGATCCTGGTGCGCCGCGAGGAAGTCGCAACCGTCGACGAGACGGATGGCGTCACCGTCATCGCTACGGGGCCGCTGACCTCCGAGCGGCTTGCTTCTGAAATCGCACGGCTGAGCGCGACCGATCAGCAGAATGTGGCCGGTCGCCCAACCCGCGAACGCTCCGATGCCCCCGCCTCAAACAATCCCCATTTGTACTTCTTCGACTCGATTAGTCCAATCGTGGAAGCGGACTCGATCGACATGTCGCGCGTGTATATGGCGGCGCGCTACGACAAAGGCTCCGCCGACTACATCAACTGTCCAATGACCCAGCAGGAGTACGATCGCTTCTACGATGCCTTGCTGTCGGCCCAGTCGGTCGAAGAGCGCGACTGGGAGAAATTGAATTACTTCGAGGGCTGTCTTCCGATCGAAGAAATTGCGCGGCGCGGCAGAGATACGCTGCGCTTCGGACCGATGAAGCCGGTCGGTCTGAAGGATCCCAAGACCGGGAAGATGCCTTACGCAGTCGTACAGTTGCGGCAGGAAAATCTGCGGGCCGACTCCTACAACCTGGTCGGATTTCAGAATCACTTGAAGTTTGGCGAACAGGCCCAGGTGCTGCGGCTGATCCCCGGCTTGGAGAATGCACGCTTTCTTCGTTACGGGCAGATTCATCGCAATACCTACATCAACGCCCCGGTCCTGCTGCGCGAAACACTGCAGATGAAGGTGCATCCCCGCGTGATCCTCGCCGGGCAGATTTGCGGTGTCGAGGGCTATGTGGAATCCATCGCAACCGGGCTCATGGCTGGCGTTCATGCGGCCACCATGCTTTCCGGATCTGAGCCCCTGCCCCCTCCACGAGCCTCGGCGTTCGGATCCCTGACGCATTACATCACTCACGCGGATCCGAAAAACTTTCAGCCAGCCAACATCACTTTTGACCTGCTGCCGGGCCTCGAGAGAAAGATCCGCGACCGCAAAGAGCGTCATCGCCTGCAATGCGAGCACGCGCTGCAGGAGTTTGACCACTGGATCGACCGCGTCGGCTCCGCCGTTGTGAAGATATAACCAGCGTGCTCTCCCCGTTCACTTCGGAACGTCATGACCCAGTTTTCTCCTAGGCCACAAGAAGCAGCGTCCAGGGTCCAATAACACATTTCACGATCAGCCGAGGAACCCTGCGGCATCCGAAGGTGTCTGATCTTGCAGACACGCGCGTGCCCGAGAGGAGCTACTTGCATGGCATTCTCAATGGCAGGCGGAGGTCCGTCCAGACCGCAGATTAACGTTACGCCCTTGATCGATGTGCTGCTGACGCTGATTGTCATGTTCATGATCGTGGTGGCAATGGATCCCGAGCATGGCGAGCAAACCCAAATCCCACAACCCTCGAAGAACGATAAGTCTCAACCGGAGCCAGAACGAACGGTCGTGATTCAAGTCGTGTGGACGACGAAAGATCAACCGCCAGTAATAAAGATCAACCGGGAAGACGTACGCTGGGAAGATCTGGAGACCAGGCTGACGCAGATCTACCTGACGCGAGCGGAAAAAGTGGCCTTTGTGCGTGGCGATGCTGACGTTGACTTCCAATACGTCGCCGATGTGATCGACCAGGCGCATCACGCGGGCGTGCAGCGGATTGGTTTGTTGACGAAGAGTCAAACGCCGGAAGAGGAGTGATTTCTCCCGACAGGACTTTGCGATTCAGACCACCTATCGCGCTCTGTTCTTGATCCAGATTGGCGTGCCGAGAAATCCGAAGGATTCTCGAATCTGATTTTCCAGAAAACGCTGGTACGAGAAGTGCAGCTTCACGGCGCGATTGGTGAAAAGCACAAATGTGGGAGGAGCGACCGACGCTTGCGTCATATACAGAATCTTCACGCGCTGCCGCACGGGGACTGACGCCCGCTCAAAGTCCACATGCTCGAGAAAGCGATTCATCTCCGAAGTAGTGACGCGCTTGCGGCGTTCCGTTGCGACCTCCTCCAGCAGGGGAAATATTTTCTCCGTGCCCATACCATTTTGTGCAGAAACGAAAACGATGGGCGCATAATTCAGAAACTTGAGTTCATAGCGCAATCGCTCCTCATAGGCGTTGCGGTCGCCAGGACGTTTTGATTCGCGCATGCGTTCGGCCTTGGTGGGCCGCGACGGCT
>Ga0335078_10000603_pt1 | contig 55217 bp, 52 predicted proteins | sample Lox_Sample_32_FD_206711 | JGI IMG/M metagenome (GOLD analysis project Ga0335078, IMG submission 206711) | Soil microbial communities from Loxahatchee National Wildlife Refuge, Florida, United States - Lox_Sample_3.2 | ecosystem: Environmental > Terrestrial > Soil > Wetlands | place: USA... | reverse complement strand
GATTACGCCGGTCGCCTCCATCACCACCGCCGGCACCTGCCAGGCGCGCAGCCAGCCGGCCAGCGCCAGCACCTCCCGCTTGGTCGTGCCGAAGCTGCGGGTCTCGGCCGCCCGCCGCGCCGGGTCCTTATCCGACGGCACCCGGATCGTGGCGGCCAGCTCGGCCTTGCCGATGTCGATGCCGCACACCCGGTCCCGGTACAGCGGCTCGTCGGTCACCTCTTCCACGCGTCCCTCACCTCATCCCTGCTGGACTTGCTAGCCTGCGAGGTGGTACCGCCCTGGGAACCGGGGGCGAGCGGAAGAAACTGACCCGCGTGCTCGAAGCAACAATCAACGGCCCCTTAGGTGACCGGTTCCCGGCGTCAGGCTAACCGGCGGCCTCGACCGCACCAAGAGCTAAACGACGTCACGGGCGGTACCACCCGCCATTTTCACGCCGGTACGGCGTCCCCGCAGGGGAAAGCTGGGACCGGTTAGGGCATGTTTCGTGGGTCTTCGGCGGCGCAGATGGGCGCCCACACGACGACCGGGGTCGTGGGCGGCACGGTCGTCGTCACCGACAGCCCCATTATCGGCTCCTTGAGAAGCAAGCGGGGCCTCGCCGGACGCCGCCTGGATCGCCGCACGCATCCACCAAGATCCACGAAACGTGGCGTAGCGGCCGGCAAGACCCGGTTTCCCTTGCCGGCCGCTTGCGGTGGATAAGACTGAGATGCCTGCCCGCCTGCCTGCCGCCGGTGCCTGTCGGCCCAAGTTGTCCCAGGTTCCCTTGGCTGCGGCTGTTCTGACGTACTACCTGCAGAAGGGTTGGCCTGCCCCGTTGCCGTGGATGTGGGCGCGGTCGATCCGGGTAGTACTCAGGAGAGTGGCCCGATGATGATCGAGACTAAGGTCCCGGACGACTGGACGCCGGGATGATACTCGCGGCCCGCCAACTGCTTCAGGCATCCCGCACATCGCGGACTCCCCCCATCACCGTCATCCGGTCAGACGCCAACGCCAACGAAATCGCGGTTATCCGCGATCGCATCGCCGCACTGATCCAAGAAGCCGGTTGCAGCGCGGCGTGACCCCGGGCGGAGGTGATCCGCCTGTCACGCTGCTCGTCCACCGGGTGTTGCGGGCTTGGTGCGCACCCTCCCCACGGCCGATCGGCACCCGTATGACCAGGTGCGGGTCCCATGGCACGAGCCGCGCGATCCACATCGGTATCACGTGTGTTAGTGGCCTAGCTCAGGAGGCTAGAGATCCGTGGATGACAGGGCTAACGGGGTAAACAGAGCGGACAGTGAAAGCGGGGATAGCGGAGTAATGAATGCTGCCGAGGCGCTGGAAGAGGCGATGGAGCCCAGGGAAGCGGCGGCGCCCAGGGGAGCGGCGGTGCCCAGGGGAGCGGCGGTGCCCAGGGGAGCGGCGGCGCCCAGGGGAGCGGCGGCGCCCAAAGAAGCGACAGCGCTGAAGGAAACTACCGCGCCCAGGGAAGCGACAGCGTCGGCAGCGCGATCGATGCCGCCACCCACGTTCGGGTGCGCGCACTGCAGATTGACGACCGGATTCGTGACCTGCATGAGCGTAACCAGTGGATCGAAGACGCCCGGATGGCCAGGGGTTCGACGCCCGAGCAGGTTGGCCGTGCGGCGGACTACGTGCGCCTCGCGCAAGACCGCGCGAGCGAGGCGGCCGACCGAAGCCTGTCCGCCCACCTGCGCGCCGCAATTGCCCACGATCGCACCGCCGCCACGCTCGAAGAACTCGCGACCACCGGCGTCGGTGGAAGCGCCGCATACACCGAGAGGGCCCGCATGCACCGTGAATGGGCCATGGCGGAGCGCGAGGCCGCCGGCCTGCCGGGTCAGCAGGGCCCCGCGACACGCAGTCCGCAGATCAGAGATGATTGAGATGCACGCTCGACAGCGCTGTCGAGCGTGCATGGCCCCAGTTGGAGGATGGCCGCGGAGAGCGTGAGCCGACGATGGGATCAAATCCCGGACGCAGGACCGTCGTGGTCGCCGCGTCAGCAGGTGGCATCGAGGCGCTGCAGACACTGCTTTCCCGCCTCCCGGCCGACTTTCCCTCGCCCATGCTCGTGATCCTGCACGTCCCGGCGACAGGCGGCCGTGCGTTGCCAAGGATCATGAACAGGGCCGGTCGTCTGCGGGCCGCGGCGGCGATCGATGGCGAGGAACTGCGGCCGGGCCGACTGTACCTCGCCCCGCCGGACAGGCACCTGCTTGTGGTCGGCGACCAGGTCCGGCTGTCGGCGGGCCCGGCGCAGTACGGGCACCGTCCTGCGGCTGATCCGTTGTTCCGCAGCGCCGCCCTTGCACAGGGGCCGCGCGTCATAGGTGTCGTGCTGAGCGGCACACTTGACGACGGCGCCGCCGGCAGTGCGGCGGTTGAGAGGCATGGCGGGATGGTCGTCGTCCAAGACCCGGCGGAGAGCCCCTACCCCGGCATGCCACGGGCCGCGCTCGCGGCGACCGCGCGGGCGGCTGTCCTCAAAGTGCGCCAGATCGCCCAATTCCTCGACGAGGAATGTCACCTGCAGGTTGAGCTGGCCACGCAACCTCCCGATCCCGAACTCGAGCGGTACGTCGCACTGCTCCTCAATAAGCCGCCTCCCGCCGGCGCGGAGTCCAGCCTCATTTGTCCCGCCTGCGGTGGGCCGTTGCGCAGCGACAAGCTCGGGGCCGAGCCATTGAGTTACGAGTGCGGGTTCGGCCATTCGTGGTCACCCGCGCGCCTTTCCGTTGAGCGCTCGGCCCCGGTCGAGCGTGCCAGGTCGTCTGCCACGCTACGCCTGGAAGAACGCTGGCGCGAACAGGACGACGAAGGACAGGGAAAACCCGGGTAGCACCGAAGCCGGGGATAACGCGGAAGCCGGGGATAACGCGGAAGCCGGGGATAACGCGGAAGCCAGGGATAACGCGGAAGCCAGGGATAACGCGGAAGCCAGGGATAACGCGGAAGCCACGGATAGCGTAGGCACCACAGGCGCGACAAGTAACGTGATCGATGGTTGATCATCCAGCCAAAGCTGATGACGCATGACAGCGGCAACCTGGGCCTTCTCCGCGCCGCCCGTCAACCCGGAGTGCTCCGCCTCGCGCGCCGCGAGACCCGCCCGCATGGGAAGCGCTGCGCGACGAGATACTGCCCCAGTTGCTGGCCGCGAAGGGAACCGCAAGGCCCATCCGGATCTGGAGCGCGGGGTGTGCAGCTGGCGAGGAGGCGTACACGCTCGCGATCCTGTTCGCCGAGGCGCTTGGACGTGATGCTTTCAGCACGAGACACGTAACCGCAGGCTGCGCGATGAGCTCGAGCATTCCAACCAGGATCTCGAGCGGGCCCACGAAGAGCTGCAGTCGCTGAACGAGGAACTCGAGACGACCAACGAGGAATTGCAGTCCACCAACGAAGAACTCGAGACCATGAACGAGGAGCTGCAGTCCAGCAACGACGAGCTTCAGGCGATCAACGACGTGTTGCGCGTGCGGACCGAGCAGCTCGACGCGGCCAACGGATTCCTCGGCTCCGTGCTCCGCAGCTTTGGCAGCGCGGTCATCGTGGTGAATGAGGATCTGCGAGTGCGGGTGTGGAGCCCGGGCGCCGAGGAGCTGTGGGGGCTTCGCTCGGATGAGGCGGAGGGCAGGCACCTGCTCACCCTCGACATCGGCCTGCCCGTGCAGCAGATCGTCCCGCTGCTGCAGCGGATGCTGACCGAGCGGGCGGAAGGCGGCGAGGCGACGGTGACGCCGTCAACCGGCGTGGCCGCCCCGTCCGGCTGCGGGTGGCGTGCAGCCTCCTTCGCGGCGAGGACGGGATGATCCACGGGGTGATCCTGATCATCGACCGGATGGACGCTGCTGGCAGCGCGGACGCTACTGATCTTGTTGATCAAGATCAAGATCATCTGCGGAATGCCGCGGGGGGAAGGGACACTGACGGCAACAGGCAGCCGCCGGTTTTTGGCGGCTGCTGCGGTCGCCCTTCGGCGGCTGCTGCGGTCGCGCTTCGCGGGTACCTCGGTCGCGCCGGCGGCAACTGCCGCGGCGCTTCGGCGACCGGCCGCCGCGCCCATGACGGCCGCTGCCGGGCGTCGGCTGCGACCGGCCGCCGCGCCGAGGATGGCCGACGCCGCGCTCTCCACGGCGGCCGATGGGGCGAGGTCGTCGTCGGCGTCTGGTAGGACGGGACCGTGTCTCAGGTAGTACCAGCCAGGCGACGCCAGCCGCGTCAGCCCGCCGTGCGAGTACGGGCCGCGGAGTTGCCGGTCGCACGGGTAGCCGTTGACATGCCGCTCGCGCACCTGGACCGCCCATTCGATTATCTGGTCCCCGAGCAACTCGCGAGCGCGGCGGTGCCCGGATGCCGGGTCCGGGTCAGATTCGCAGGCAAGCTCACCGACGGCTACCTGCTCGAGCGCGCGGCAAGCAGCGGCCACTCCGGTCGGCTCGCTTTCCTCGAGCGGGTCGTGTCCTCGGAGCCAGTGCTCACCGCCGAGGTCGCCGGGCTTGCCCGGGCGGTCGCGGACCACTACGCGGGCACGCTTGCCGATGTCCTGAGGCTCGCGATCCCGCCGCGGCACGCGGCAGCGGAGGCCCAGCCATTCTCCGTATCCCGGGAGGTATCCAACGAGCTGGCGCTGCCGGTGGCTGGGCACAGAGGACGCGCAAATCCCGCAGTCCCCGATCCTGGCCCATGGGCGCACTATCCCACCGGCACCGCGTTCCTCGCGGCCGTCGCGGCCGGCCACGCTCCGCGTGCCGCGTGGTCGGCGCTGCCAGGTCAGGGCTGGCCGCAGGCCATCGCGGTCGCGGTCGCGGCGGCGGCTGCCGCCGGCCGCGGCGCCGTTGTCGTGGTGCCAGCAGCCGCCGACCTGGCGCGCGTCGACGCCGAGCTCACTTCGGTGCTCGGATCCGGCCAGCACGTCGCGCTGAGTGCCGACCTGGGCCCGGCGCGGCGGTACAAGCGCTGGCTCGCGGCGGCTCGCGGCGGGGTCCGTATCGTCGTTGGCACCAGGGCAGCGATGTTCGCCCCTGTGGGTGATCTCGGGCTGGTCGTCCTGTGGGACGATGGCGACGATCTGCACGCGGAACGGCGCGCGCCCTACCCGCACGCGCGCGAAGTGCTCGCGCTGCGCGCGCATCGCTGCGGCGCTGCCGCGCTGATCGGCGGTTTTTCCCGCACCGCCGAGATGATGCAACTCGTCCAGGCCGGTTGGGCTCGCACACTTAGCGCCGACCGGGCGGAGGTGCGCCGCTGGCTGCCCGAGGTCCGCGCGGCCGGTGACGACAGCGAGCTTGCGAGGGACGGGGCAGCCAGGGCCGCCAGGCTGCCGAGCGTGGCGCTGCGGGTGGCCAGAGAGGCGCTGGCACGTGGCCCGGTGCTCGTTCAGGTACCTCGGCGCGGGTACCTGGCGGCGATCGGCTGCGCGCGCTGCCGCGAGCAGGCCCGCTGCGCGGGCTGCGGCGGCCCGCTTGCGCTCGAATCCTCCGGCGCCGCGGCACATTGCAGGTGGTGCGGCCGTCCGGCTGCGGGCTGGCGCTGCCCGCGCTGCCACCAAACGGCAATCCGTGCCCTCGTCACCGGTGCGCGGCGGACCGCCGAAGAGCTCGGCCGCGCGTTCCCTGGTGCCGTTGTCCGGCTGTCGGGTGGCGACGGGCGGCTGGTCAGCGTGCCTGCCGCGCCCGCTCTCGTCGTCGCCACCCCCGGAGCAGAACCGGCCGTGGACGGCGGTTACGCCGCCGCACTGCTGCTTGACGCGCATGCCTTGGTCGGCCGCGCCGACCTGCGCGCGGGTGAGGAGGCGCTGCGCAGGTGGATGAACGCCACCGCGCTTGTCCGGCCGCGCACCGGCGGTGGCATCGTGGTGGTGCTCGCGGACGCGGCGCTGCGCCAAGTCCAAGCGCTCATCCGCTGGGATCCTGTCACGCACGCGCAGCGTGAGCTTGCTGACCGGGCGGAGCTGGGTTTCCCGCCTGCCGTGCGGATGGCGTCCGTGACCGGTAGCGCCGAGGCCCTGAGCACGCTGCTTGCAGACGTCAGGCTGCCCGATGACGCCGAGGTTCTCGGGCCCGTTCCCGTTCCTGTCAGCCATGACCGGCCGGTGGAAGGCGAGCAGAACCGTCTGCTCGTACGGGTGCCGCGGCCGGCGGGCACGCAGCTCGCTCGTGCCCTCGCCGAGACGCAGGCCACAAGGTGCGCGCGGAAGGAGCCCGAACGGCTGCGCGTGCAAATCGATCCACTAGAGCTGATGTGACGCTGGTTTGGCCCGGTATGAGCTTGTTGCCCGCAACGGCGGCCGCGCGGCGCGATACGGCTGCCGCGCCGAGGCCATAGGGTTCTTGCGTGGGCCGAAGGGCGTCACTCACCCGCCCGCCACGCGCACAGGCGGCTGGCGGCGCTGGTCTCGTGCTGCCCGCGGTACGGATGGCGCCCGCGCACGAGCTCGCCGCTGCGGCGCTCGCGGCACCGCTGCTGCGCGAGGCCTGGCAGCTCGCCCGCTGGATGGGCGCCAGCAGGCGGCTGACCGCCCGCGGGCTGCTCAGGCTGGCCGACGCGACGGCCGTCATCGCCGATCTCGACATAGCAGGCGGCAGCGAGGCTGTCGCTGCCCGCGGCCCGCTGCGCAGCGCCAGCGACGTGCGGGAACTCGATCTGCTTTGGCATGCGGCGGTCGGCGCCCGGCTCGTCACGATCACCGGCAACCGGGCATCGGCGCATACCGACGCGTTGCGTAACGGCGACCACGCCGGGCTGCTCGCCGCGTGGCAAGGTGCTCTTGACGCCGTGCTCCGCTGTGGCCCCGTTGATGTGCGAGAGGAACTCGAGGGCCTGGCGACCGTGCTGTACGCGGCGGGCTCGCCGGTGCGGATGGATGCGCTCGCGGAGGCTTTCACCGCCGCGAGCGCCGCGACCGCCGCTACGCCGCGCGGCCGCAGGGCCCGGCCGCGCGGCGCCGAACCCGATCCGGGTGCGCGCATGTCGCAGGCGCTTGAGGTGCTCGCAGATCTCGGCGTGGCCGAACTCGGCGTTGACGAAGAGGACGATCAGCTCACCGTGGCCCTGACCGCGCTCGGTGTGGCAGGCATGCGGGACCGGCTGATCGAGGTGGGATTCTCCGCGCCGATCCTAGGCTGCGCCGCGGCCGCGGGTGCGGCCGGCCTGCTCGCGGGCCTAGCGGGCTACGACGCAGAGGATGGCGAGCTTGAGATTGCCGCGTGGCTGGCGGGGCGCACGCCGCAGCAGGCCGCGGCCGAGCTTCTCGATGCGGCGAGCGGATCCTCGCCCGGCGCGCGCGGCGCCGCGTTCGCGATCATCGACCGCCTCGGTGAGCAGGTGATCCCGTGCGTGCGGTCCGCCCTCGCCGACGCGGTGCTGCGCCCGCACGCCGCCATCTGGCTGCGTGAGCTCGGCGTGCACGCCGAGCTGACGTCGGCGGAGAAGGCCTGGCTGCTTGTCGACCTCGGAGCCGGGCTGCTTGAGGAGGCCGATCCCAGCGCCGTCGCGGCTGAACTGCTGCCCGAACTGCCGGTAGCCGAGCAGGCCGAACTGGTCGGCGAGCTGTGGCAGGTCTCCCATCCCGATCTGATCACCCTGCTCAGCGCGCTGACGGAGCATCACCCCGATCCGGGGGTCGCCAAGGCGGCGCGAAAGGCCGCGTTCAAAGCGCGATCACAGTATCTCGGCGTCGGCCGCGCCCGCTGAGCGTGCGGCACGCGGGTGGCAAGCAGAGGCACCGTCGATGCTGGCCGCTGCCATGTCCCACTGCCCGTAAACTTGATGCGGCGCACCGCACGAGCCGTTTTGGAGGAAAATAGTGGCCGTTAAGCCGATCCGCCTTTTTGGCGACCCGGTGCTGCGTACCCCAGCCGAGCCGGTCCGTGATTTCGACGCCGAGCTCCGCAAGCTGGTTAAGGACCTCACCGAAACGATGCTTGACGCCCCTGGCACCGGGCTGGCAGCACCCCAGATCGGCGTGGGCCTGCGGGTCTTCACCTACCATGTCGAGGATGATCTCGGCCATCTGATCAACCCCTCCCTCGACCTGTCCGACGAGGAGGACTCCGGGGACGAGGGCTGCCTGTCCATCCCAGGCCTCGCCTTTCCGACCACACGGGCGCTGCGCGCCGTGGCCAAGGGGTACAACATGCACGGCGAGCCGATCACCCTGGAGGGGACGGCGCTGCTCGCCAGGTGTGCACAGCACGAGACCGACCACCTTGACGGCGTGCTTTTCATCGACAGGCTCGATCCCGAGCAGCGCAAGCTCGCGATGAAGGCGATCAGGGAGGCCGAATGGTTCGGCGAATCGGTGCCCGCTTTCAAGGCGTCGCCGCACCCGATTTTGGGTAAGGCGCTGTAGCAAGATGCGCCTGGTGTTCGCGGGCACGCCATCGGCGGCGGTGCCGGCGCTTGACGCGCTGCTTGGTTCGCGGCACGAGGTGGCCGCGGTGGTCACAAGGCCCGACGCCCCTGCCGGGCGCGGCACTTCTGCTACCGGCAGGCGGATCACGCAGAGCCCGGTCGCCGCACGAGCGCGCGAGGCCGGTCTTGAGGTGCTCACCCCCGTGCGGCCGCGCGACCCGGCCTTCCTCGACAGGCTCAGGCAGATCGGCCCTGACTGTTGTCCCGTAGTCGCATACGGTGCGCTGCTGCCCAGGGCGGCGCTCGATATCCCGGCCCGTGGCTGGGTGAATCTGCACTTTTCGCTGCTGCCCGCCTGGCGTGGCGCGGCGCCGGTGCAGCACGCGATCCTGCACGGGGACGACATTACCGGCGCGACCACGTTCCTGCTCGTTGAGGAACTCGACGCGGGGCCGGTGTTCGGGGTGGTAACCGAGCAGGTCCGGCCGGCGGACACAGCGGGCGATCTGCTGGCCCGGCTCGCCGTGGGCGGCGCGGACCTGCTCGTGGCCACCCTGGACGGGATCGAGTCCGGCGAGGTCGTCGCTCGCCCACAGCCAGCCGCAGGGGTCAGCCTCGCACCCAAGATCACCTCAGTGGATACCCAGGTGGGCTGGGCACGCAGCGCGCGGGCGGTGGACAGGCTCATCCGGGCCGCCACCCCAAATCCGGGCGCGTGGACAGTATGTGGCGGCACGCGCGTCAAGCTCGGCCCGGTCGCCGTCGCGTCTGCGGAGCTCACCAGGCTGGCGCCCGGTGAACTGCGCGTCACACGGGACGACGTGCTCGCCGGTACCGGCACCGAGCCCGTCATGCTCGGCGAGGTACGGCCGGAGGGCAAGCGGGCGATGCGTGCCATCGAGTGGGCACGCGGGCTGCGGCTTTCCGGTGGCGAGCGGCTCGGCTGACGTGAACGGACCTGGAACGAGGCGCCGGGCCGACCCCGCGCGGCGTACGGCGTACGACGTGCTGCGCGCGGTGGCGCAGCGAGATGCCTACGCCAACCTGCTGCTTCCTGCCTTGCTTGCCGAGCGTGGTTTGGCAGGCCGCGACGCCGCGCTCGCCACCGAACTGACCTACGGGACGCTGCGTGGCCAGGGAAGCTATGACGCGGTGCTTGACGTCTGCTCGGACCGGCCGGTCGGCAGGATGGACCCGGCCGTGCGTGAGGTGCTGCGCCTGGGGGCGCACCAGTTGCTCGCCACCAGGATCCCGCCGCACGCCGCCGTCGCGGCCAGTGTTGACCTGGCCAAGGACGTGGCAGGTGCGCGGCCGGCCGGTTTCGTGAACGCGGTTTTGCGCCAGGTCGCGACCCGAGGCCTTGCCGACTGGCTGGCGATCGTTGCGCCCGAGCCCGCCGACGACCCAGTCGGGCATCTTGCTGTCATGCACAGCCACCCCCGATGGGTTGTCGCGGCGCTGTCCGACGCGCTCGGCGAGCAGGCGGATGGTCCCCTCACGGAAACGGAGGAACTGCTCGCGGCGGACAACAGCCGCCCGGGGGTTACTCTGCTCGCCAAGCCGGGCCGGATGGTGCCCGGCGAACTCCTCGCGGCAGGCGCGACACCGGCGCGGTGGTCGCCGTACGGTGCTTACCTGAGGGAAGGAAACCCGGCGGACGTTCCGGCCGTGGCCGACGGCAGGGCCGCGGTACAGGACGAGGCCAGCCAACTGGCGGCGGTCGCGCTCGCGCGTGTTCCTGTCGCTGGGCAGGACCGGCTGTGGCTCGACATGTGCTCGGGACCTGGTGGCAAGGCCAGCTTGCTCTTCGGGATCGCGGTCGGCCGGGGCGCCCGGCTGCTTGCGGCGGATCTGCAGCCACACCGCGCGGCCCTGACCAGGGCCGCGATGGGGGGCAGAACCACGGGCAGAACCACGGGCGGGGCCGCCGCGCGGGGGGTGGCGGGCGCGGGCGGCGCGGGGCGGATCGTGGTGGCTGATGGAACCTCGCCGCCGTGGCGGCACGGCACCTTCGACCGGGTGCTCGCCGACGTTCCCTGCTCGGGGCTCGGTGCGCTGCGCCGTCGCCCCGAGGCGCGCTGGCGGCGCAGGCCACGGGACGTAGCGGGGTTCGGCCCGCTGCAGCGCCGGCTGCTCGCGACCGCCCTCGCCTCGGTCCGGCCGGGCGGGGTGGTCGCCTACGTGACGTGCTCGCCGCATCTCGACGAGACCGGTCGAGTGGTCGGCGACGTCATCGCCGCTATGGCCGCCACGGTGGGTGTCAGCGTGCTCGACGCGCCCGCGGTGCTGGCCGGCGTGCCTGCTGTCGGCGCGCCCGGGCTGGCCGCCGAGGGGCTGCGCTGCCCGCCTGACGAGGCTGGCCTGACAGGTGCGACCGATCTTGGACCTGGCGCTCTTCGGCCTGCCGGTCCTGGTCGTGGTGCTCCGGGTCTTGTTGCTCATGGTCCTGCAGCTTCCGGACATTCCGCTCCTCGCGCTGGCGTTCCTGGTGGCTATGCGCAGTTCTGGCCGCACAGGCACGGAACCGACGCGATCTTTCTCGCCCTGCTACGCCGTGACACGTGAGCGCCGCATATTCCTGCGGCACTGTTGCACCAGTTCGTCGCGATTGTCGCCCGCGGTTACCCCGGCGCCCGTGATCGTGGTACCTAACCCGCGCATTGGTCATTGCAAGTCCTTCGAGACAGCCGCCATGACCAATGCCGTCGCCAAGATTGCCAGCGGGACCAGTGCGGCGATAGCTGGGTCGAGCCGGCGCACGACGATGGCAAGCACCGCGCCGGTGCCCAGTGCCAGCAGGGCAGCGGCCTGCGACATGGCGTGCCTCGGCGGCCGGCCCGCCGCCGCGAGGCTGCCCATCAGCGAGGTGAGCGTCCCCGTGACGTAGGTGGTTGCCACCCCGGTTACGGTGAGCCGGGTCGCGGTGGCGCTCTGGATTCCCATCGCGACAGCCGACAAGCAGATGAGGACGAGCAGCGTGCTGCCTGCCGGGTGCCCCGCGGCGGCGAGCCATAGGGCGAAGAAAGCCGTAACAATGAGGAGTTCGAGCGCGAACGCGATACGGACATTGGTCCGCATGCATCGCGCGACAGGCGCTGCCGGGTGGGCAAGCTGGTAGCCGGCCAGCAGCCCGGCCGTGAAGCTGGCGAACGCGATTCCAGAACGCCAGCTCTCCGCGCCAAGTCCCTGCCCGGCGGCGATGCCGAGCAGGACGATGTTGCCTGTCATGTTCGCGGTGAACACCCGCCCGAGCGAGGTGAAGCTCAAGGCGTCGACCGCACCCGCGACCGCGGTAAGCACCACCGCAAGCGCGGCGCGTTCGCGGGAGAATCCCTTGTCAGGTGTCGTCGTGGCCATCGTCCGGAGATCCTCTCAGAGCGGCCGCCGCTGCTTCAGGTCGGCTGCCCGCGGCGGCGGGACGCGCCCCAGCACGCCTCGGCCTGGCGGCGGTGCTGGCCAGGGGGCCTGGCCCATCGCCTTTAGAATGCAGGTGATGGGCGTTCAAATGTCACCGAGCATCTTGTCCGCGGATTTCGCCAGGCTTGCCGAGGAAGCGCAGGCGGTGGCAGGAGTTGCGGACTGGCTGCATGTCGACGTTATGGACAATCACTTTGTGCCCAATCTCACCATCGGGCTGCCGGTAGTGGAGTCGCTGCTGAAGCACACCAGCCTCCCCATGGACTGCCACCTTATGATCGACGAACCGGATCGCTGGGCGCCCGCCTACGCGGAGGCAGGGGCCCGCAACGTGACGATTCACGCGGAAGCATCACAGTCGCCGATCAGGACACTGCGGATGATTCGCGCCGCAGGCGCGCGCGCCGGGCTCGCGATCAACCCCTCGACGCCGGTGGAGTCATACGCGGATTTGCTGCCGGTGATGGACATGCTGCTCGTGATGACGGTAGAGCCCGGTTTCGGCGGCCAGCCGTTCCTCGACATCGTGCTGCCCAAGGTGCGCCGCACCCGTGAGCTTTTGGCGGGGCGTGAGGAAGCGGTATGGCTGCAGGTCGACGGCGGCGTTAGCGCGGAGACGATCGAGCGCTGCGCCGAGGCTGGAGCGGACGTGTTCGTGGCGGGCAATGCCGTATATTCGGCTGACGACCCGGCGCGTGCGGTCCAGGCACTTCGCGCCCAGGCAGAGCATGCCACCGCGCACGCCGCCTGGGCAGCCAGCCGCCGCGCCACCTAGGGAGTACGCCCTAGCGCGAGTTCCCCCTTAGTTTGATCTTGGATTTGGCCGCGGCCTGAGCCGCGGTCAGGTTCACTGGGGTGATCAGTGGTTATGGCGTGTCGGTGATCGACATGGTCCGGCCGACAGTGTGTTGCCTAAAGGTGTGGCGTCCATCGCCGGGAAGAAGATCAGCGGGAAGACGTACTACTACCTGGTGGAGTCCGCCCGGGTCGGCGGCAGGCCGCGGATCGTCTCGCGGCAGTACCTGGGCCCTGCCGATGAGGTCACCGCCCGGCTGGCCGGGTCAGCGGCTGGCGAGCCGGACCGCAGCCGCCACCTGGCGTTCGGGGACCTGGCCGCCGTGTGGGGGATGCTGGGCCGGCTGGGCTACGCCGGGATCGTCGATGAGGTGACCGGTCGACAACCATCGGGGCCACGATCTCCGTGCTGCCGAACCTGTTCACGGTCGTGACGCTCCCCGAGCGAAGGATCTTCGCCCGCTTCACCGGCGCAATGCGCAAGGAAGGTGCGCTGCCATTGAATCGGCCGGCCCCCACGCCGGTAGCCACGGACCAGACGCTCCCGAGTGACCGCGTGCCCTTCGCATGAGTGCACTGATTGGGTCAGGTTAGTGGCATCGCTTCTGCATGCGGCGCGGCGACGTCGGTTCCCAGGACTGGCACCTGCAGGGGGTTGGACGTGCGGTGGTGCAGCGGCCGGCTTTATCGCGCAGGAGCTCGGCGATGTCGGGCCGGCTGAGCCGGTGGGGTTCGGCGTGCCCGGCAACCCCGGCAGCGGCATTGGCGCTCTTGTTGCCAGCAAGGACTCCAGTTCGCTTCCGGCGCGCTTCGGTGACCGTCAGCCCGGCGGCGAGGAGAAGGAATGCGCGGTCATTAGCCAGCGCCTTCCACATCAGATGAAGACGGTCATGAAGGGCTGGAGAAAGATGCGCGTAGCGTTCCTTTCCGTTTGGACCAGGCGCGGTCCCGGAGGCATACTGAAAGAGCCCGGCCGGCGTCAGGACAGGGAAATTTACGGCGCATTCGCGCCGGGCTGGCAGCGAGAAAGGACAATGGCTCGTGGCGGACGTTCTTCACGATGACCAGGTTCGTGACGACGGCCAGCCGGCCAGCGCCCGGCCGCGCCGCCGGACCCGGCACCAGGGACGGCGTGGCCGCACAGTGCGATTCGCGCTGACCGAGGAGGAGTGCGCCGAGGTGTCGGCCGCCGCCCGCCAGGCCGGGCTGGCGCGCGGCGCGTAGGCGGCCGAAGTCATCCTCGCGGTCGCCCGCGGCGCGGTCACCACCCCGGACGCGCCGCTGCGGGACGCCTTCTACGCGCTGGACCGCGCCGCGCTGCTGGTGCGGCGGATCGGCGTGAACCTGAACCAGGCGGTCGCCAATATCGCCAGGATCAGGCGCTGCGGCCGGAATAGCCCACATGGCTACACTGGTTTACCAAGCGAGAGCGTGCTCCGGGGTCGGTGTAACTCCGAACCGGCGGTTACAGTCCGCGACCCGGCCGATGCCATCGGCCGGCTGAACCGGCGAAATTCCGGTACCGACGGTGAAAGTCCGGATGGGAGGCAGCACGCGCGGCGTGGCCGGGAGGCCGACGCCGGGTTCATCTGTATCTGCCCCGGAGCCCGGACGATGAGGATGCTCCGGAGGGTGGCGCAGATGTTCACCGGAATCGTGGAGGAGCTCGGCGAGGTCGTCGCCCTTGAGCGACATGACGGTGCCGCGCGGCTCACTGTGAAGGGCCCAAAGGTGGTGGCAGGAGCCGCCCGCGGCGATTCGATCGCCGTTGACGGCGTGTGCCTTACGGTGACCGCCAGCGGCGACGGCGCTTTCACCGCTGACGTGATGGGCGAGACGCTCCTGCGCTCGGGTATCGGGGCCCTCGCTCCTGGTGCGTGCGTCAATCTCGAGCGCCCGCTCCGCGCAGCCGACCGGTTCGGCGGCCACCTCGTGCAGGGCCACGTGGACGGGATGGGACGCATCGCTTCCAGGACCCCGGCGCGGCACTGGGAGGTGGTACGGATCACGCTCCCTTACGGCTTGGCGCGTTACATCGCGGAGAAGGGATCTGTCGCGGTCGACGGGGTGAGCCTCACCGTGTCCGGTGTGGGCCTCGCGCAGACGGCTGGGCAGCACCCAGCCGAACACGAGCGCGCCGATCCGTGGTTCGAGGTCAGCCTGATCCCTGTCACCCTCGAGCAGACCACCCTAGGCCGTAAACAGCCAGGTGAGACGGTCAACCTGGAGGTCGACATCGTCGCCAAGTACGTGGCGAAGCTGCTCGCCGGGAGCCAGCGATGAGCAGGGAATTCAGCGCCCCTGGTGCGCCGAGCGACCTGAGCGCCGTCGCCGCTGTGGGCGACACACCGCTCGATGACGTAACGCGGGCCGTCGCGGACATCGCGGCCGGGCGCCCGGTCGTCGTGGTGGATGACGCCAGCCGCGAGAACGAGGGCGACATCGTGTTCGCCGCGAGCAAGGCGACGCCGGAACTACTCGCATTCACGATCCGGCACGTGCGGGGCCTGATTTGCGTGCCCATGCTCGGCGAGGATCTGGACCGGCTTCAGCTGCCGCCAATGACCAGCGATAACCAGGAGCATATGGGGACAGCGTTCGCCATCAGCGTGGACGCGCGGCACGGCATCACCACCGGTATCTCCGCCGCAGACCGGGCGAGGACTATTCGCACCCTGGTGGACTCCGCCACCGAGCCCTATGAGATCGTCCGCCCCGGCCACATCTTCCCGCTGCGTTACGCCGAGGGTGGCGTGCTGCGCCGGCCCGGGCATACCGAGGCTGCCGTCGACCTCGTCAGGCTGGCCGGCCTGACCCCAGCAGGTGTGGTAGCCGAGATCTTCAACGACGATGGCACCATGGCGCGGCTGCCGCAGCTACGCGAGTTCGCCGACGCCCACGGTCTGGCTCTGATCTCCATAGCCCAGCTCATAGCGTTCCGCAGGCACACCGAGCAGATGGTCCGCAGGATCGTGGAGACCAAGCTGCCGAACTCGCTCGGACTGTGGCGCGCGTTCGGGTACCTGAACTCGGTCGACGGCACGGAGCAGGTCGCGCTGGTGCTCGGCGACCTCGGGGACGGCACGGACGTGCTCGTCCGCGCGCATTCCGAGTGCCTCACCGGCGACGTCTTCGGGTCGCAGCGGTGTGACTGCGGTATGCAGCTAGACGCGGCAATGGCAGCGATCGCGGCCGAGGGCCGCGGCGTCGTGCTGTACCTCCGCGGCCATGAGGGCCGCGGCATAGGCCTGCTCAGCAAGCTGCAGGCCTACCAGTTGCAGGACGGCGGCGCCGACACGGTCGACGCCAACCTGGAGCTTGGCCTGCCGGCGGACGCGCGCGAGTACAGCACAGGCGCGCAAATCCTCGGCGACCTCGGCGTGCGGTCGATCCGGCTTATCACCAACAACCCCGCGAAGGTAAACGGCCTATCCGGGTTCGGCATCGAGGTGATCGGCCGGGTACCGCTACCCGCCGTCGCCACCAAGCACAACCTGCGTTACCTGGTCGCCAAGCGAGACAGGCTTGGCCACCTGATCGACGGCCTGCCGTCCTCCAACGGCGGGTCGGGATCAAGGGCGTCCAGGCAGCGGCAGTCCGTCAGTGCTGCCGCGGCCGCCGAATCCGGCCAGGGCGGCGAATCCGCACCCGCGGGCGCTGCTCCCGCGGCCCTGGTGCCGGGGAGCCGTTCTGGAATAGTTCCTTGAGCGGCGCAGGCAGGCCGGAGCTGCCGCCGGTCGATGCCGGTGGGCTGAGGCTCGCGGTCGCGGCGGCGCGCTGGCACACCGAGATCACCGACACGCTGGTGGCGCGCGCCGTGGCAGCCGGGGTCGCGTGCAACGTGCCAAGCCCGCTGGTGGTGCGGGTGCCAGGCACCATCGAACTGCCGGTCGTCGCCGCCGAGCTCGCGCGGCACGCGGACGCCGTTGTGTGCCTGGGCGCGGTGATCCGTGGCGGAACACCGCATTTCGAGTACGTTTGCGACGCCGTGACCGCCGGACTCACCAGAGTGGCGCTCGACACCGGGGTTCCTATGGGTAATGGCGTGCTCACATGTGACACACTGGATCAGGCCCGCGACCGCTCCGGGCTACCGGGCAGCAGCGAGGACAAGGGTTGGGAGGCAGCCGTGGCAGCATTGGACACCGCGCTGGTGCTGCGCACGCTCCGGGCCCGCCGCGACGCCAACCCGTCCGTACCGCCGCGCGGTGAGCCAAGCGGAGCCTTCCCTGGAGGTGGCGCTGCCAGCACCGCCGGGCCCGACATCCCTAGGGACATGCCCTAATGGCCTAGCAGGTCTGCCGTCCCGCCGTCCCTGGCTGAAAGGCTACGCGCATGTTGTCCCTCGTTCTCCCCAAGGGCTCGCTCGAGCGAGCGACACTCGACCTGTTCGATGCCGCCGACCTCACGGTGCGTCGCGGTTCCGACCGTGACTACCACGCGTCGATCGATGACCCGCGAATCGACCGGGTCCGGTTCCTGCGCCCGCAGGAGATCCCTTCCTATCTGGAGCAGGGCCTGTTTGACCTCGGCATCACCGGCCGTGACTGGATCGCTGAGACCAACGCCGACGTCGTCAGCCTGGGCGAACTGCGCTACAGCAAGAACACCGCAAGTCCCGTGCGGGTCGTGCTCGCGGTCCCCCAGGACGCGTCATGGGACGCCGCGGCCGAGATGCCCGAGGGTATACGGATCTCTACCGAGTACCCGTCGCTGACCAGGAGATTCCTTGACTCGCGCGGGGTGAAGGCCATGGTGGTGCCTTCCTACGGTGCCACCGAGGCCAAGGTGCCCGACATTGTGGATGCGATCGTGGACGTGACGGAGACCGGATCTTCGCTGCGCGCCAGCGGCCTGCGCATCCTGGAGATCCTGCTCACCAGCTTCACCGAGCTTGTCGCCAACCCGGCCGCGTACGAGGACCCAGGCAAGCGCGCCGCGATGGAGGACATCTCGCTGCTGCTCTCCGGCGCGATCAGCGCCCGCGGCAACGTCCTGCTCAAGCTCAACGTGCCCGCTGCCATGCTGGCCGCGGTGAGCGACATGCTCCCGGCCATGTCATCGCCCACGATTACCGCGCTGGCCAGCGGCGACATGAACGCAGTGGAGACAGTGGTGCCCAAGCGTGGGGTAAACACACTGATCCCCGCGCTGAAGGCGGCAGGCGCGCGGGACATCCTCGAGATCCCGATTTCCAAGATCGTCGAGTAGGAGCGTCGAGTAACGCGGCCGCGCCGCCTCTTCTCGCCTTGTCGGCGGTGAGCATCGACTGTCTTCAGCGATGTGACCCGCGCTGGGGTGCGGTGACGGAGGCAGCGGCCACGGAGTCGGTGCGGTGCGTCGTGGTGTCGGCCGGCCGGTGCCGGGGCCAGGCGATCACTGGGCCCCGGACACCGATCCGGATAGCAGAGCCCGGCAGGACCCGGAGATGGCCCGGCACGCGGGCGATGATCGGCGACGGCAAGCAGCTGGGATCGGGGGCGACGCGGATCACCGCGTCGTGGCCGTAGAAGCCGCTACTGAGCACACGGCCGGGCACTCCGGGCCCTTCCGCGCCTGGCCGGACTTCTACCTGCTCGGGGCGGACCAGCAAGGTGACCGGTGCACTGGGCACTGCGGGCAGCGCACTGTGGACGGCGAGCACCCCGAACGGAGTGCAAGCGAGTCCGCCGTCTGCGACGCCGTCGATGAGGTTGGCCTCGCCGACGAAGCAGGCCAGGTCGGGGTCGGCCGGGCGGAAGTAAAGGTCCTGGGGCGGGGCGAGCTGGGCGATTTTGCCGCCGCGGATCACCGCGACCAGGTTGGCGATCGACAGTGCCTCATCCTGGTCGTGGGTGATGACGACCGCGGTCGTTTCGGCCTGGCGGAGGATCGCGTGCACGTCAGCGCGCACTTGGGCCCGCAGGCTCGCGTCGAGCGAAGCGAAAGGTTCGTCGAGGAGGACGATCCGGGGCCCGACGGCAAGCGCCCGGGCGAGGGCCACCCGCTGCTGCTGGCCGCCGGAGAGCTGATGGGGGTAGCGCCGCGCGAGGCCGGTGAGACCGACGGCGTCAAGGAGATCACCTACCCGGGGACCGTGGCGCTGGCGGCGGCGAACGCCGAAACCGACGTTCGCCTCGACGGTCAGGTGGGGGAAGAGGCTGCCTTCCTGGGAAACATAGCCGACCCGGCGCCTTTCTGCGGGGACGTGACGCCGCTTGTCGTCGACGATCACGTCGCCGATGGTCACCGACCCCCGCTCGGGCCGCTCGAAACCGGCCAGGATCCGCAGCAGGGTCGTCTTGCCGCTGCCCGACGGTCCGAGGACCGCGGTGAGGGTACCGGCGGGTACGTTCAGGTCCAGGCCGGTCAGGACTGGCTGGCGTCCAAACGCCTTGTGGAGGCCGGTGGCGGCGAGGCCGGCGGGTGCGGTTGTCATCGGCGCCTCCCGCTGGGATGGGCGGGCGCGCACGTGGCCCGCAGGCTCGCGTCGAGGCGAGCGGCGGCTACGAGGCCGGCGGGTGCGGTTGTCATAGCGGCCTCGTGGCCCGGGCTGGCAGCCGGTCGAAGTAGCGGCTGATCACGTAGCCGGGTGCGGCGGCAACGAGGATGATCACGAGTGCGAAGGGCGCAGCCTGCCCGTAGGAGAGATTCTGCTGGTAGGCCCAGAACTGGGTGGCGAGAGTCTGGACGCCGGTCGGTACCAGGATGAGCGTGGCGGTGAGCTCGGTGACCGCGGCGAGAAAGACCAGGCAGAACGCGGCGGCAAGCCCGGGCCCGACAAGGGGAAGCGTCACCCGGCCGAGCACCGCCAGGCGTCCCTGCCCGAGCGAACGGGCGGCTTCCTCGAGGCCGACCGGGGCGTGGGCCACCGATGCCCGCACCCCGACGAGCGCGAGGGGGAAGAACAAGATGGCGTACGCCACGATCAGCAGCGGGGCGCTCTGGTAGCCGAACCCGCCAGCGTAGCGCTCGGCGAAGTAGCTGAGCGCGAGGGCGATCACCAGGCCTGGCATCGCCAAGACCAGATACGTGCTGCGCTCGAGGAGCCGGCCGCCGCGGCCGCCGCGACGCACCGCCAGCAGCGCGACAGGAAGGGACAGCAGCGTGGCCAGGGCGGCGGCCACCCCGCCGTAAAGGGCGGTGTGCCAGCCGGCGTAAACGAGGGATACGCCGCTGATCGCGTGGGCGCCGCCCTCGAATATCCAGTAGACGCTCGCCCCGAGCGGCACGCCCAGGGCCAGCCCGGTCAAAGCGACGAACCCCGCCAGGACGGGCAGCGTGGCCCGGCCGAGCCGGTGCCGCCGGGTCATCCGCTGGGCGAGCGGGCCCGTGCGCGCCAGCCGGCCCCTGCCCCGGGCAGCGGTGTCGCCGCCGAGCACCACGACGCTGAGCGCTACGAGGACAAGCGACAGGGCGCACGCGGTCGGCACGTTGAACGATACCTGGAACTCGGTGAAGATCTCCGTGGTGAAGGTCTGGTAGCCGAGGATCTCGAACGCACCGTACTCGGCGAGGAGCACCAGGGCAACCAGGACGCAGCCGCCGAGGATGGCGCCGCGGGCTTGTGCGAGCGTCACGCGTACGAAGGTCCGGGCGCGGCCGAGTCCGAGGCTGCGGGCGGTCTCCTCCTGGCCAGGGTCCGCGCCGCGCAGGCTGGCCGCCACGGGAAGGTACACCAGCGGGTAGACGGCGAGGGTCATGACCAGCACCGCGCCCCGGAATCCCTGGACCCAGGTGGCCAGCGACGCCCACCCGAAGCTCACGACGAAGTCGGGGATGGCGAACGGGATCACGACGAGCACCGCCCAGACCCGGCGGCCTGGCAGGTCCGTGCGCTCGACACACCACGCCGCCAGGGTGCCGATGATGGCGCACAGGGCCGTCACCACGACTGTCAGCCGGACGGTGTTCCACAGCAGGCTGGCGGTCAAGGGCCGCCAGATGAGGTGAGCTATGGTGCCGGTCCCTGCCCCGCGTGCCTCGATCAGCAGGAAGACGAGCGGTGCCAGCAGGACCGCGGCGACCGCGCCGCTCGCCCCGATCAGGATCCGTGGTGGGGCGGTGCGCCGGGCGGGGACCATGTCGCCAAAGACGCCTTGCCGCGTCCTGGCGACCCGGGTCGTCGTCACTTCAGCACGCCTGATTTCGTCCTGGCGTCCGAGGTCGTGCCTTGTCCGGTTGCCGGTCACAATAGCCCGGCCTGTTTCAGCAGGGCGATCGCGGCTGATCCGTCGCCCAGCTCGCGGACGGTGATCGGGTTCGGCTGGAGCTGGCTGAACGGGGTCTCGGGCTGCGCGGTGGTCACTCCGGAGGCGATCGGGTACTCGAAGCTGATCGAGTGAGCGATGATTTCCTGACCCTGCTTGGAGAGGAGGAAGGCGAGGAAGCGCTGCGCGGCCGCCTGGTGCCTGCTGGACTTCAGGACCGCGGCGCCTGACACGTCGAGGACGTAGCCGGGGTCGTGCGCGGCGAAGTAGCTGATGCCGGAGTGCATGGCCGAGGCGCCCAGCTCGGCTCGCATCCGGTACCAGTAGTACTGGTTGACAACCCCGAAGGCGGCCGCACCGCGATTCACCTCATCGGCGATGGTCTCGTTATCGGGATAGCTGCGGCTCCCGGCGTTGGCCTTGATCCCCTCCAGCCACCGCCGCGCTGCCGCCGTGCCGTAGGTGCGCATGACCGAGGTGACGATGGGCTGGAAGTCGGTCTCGCCGGGGGCGAGCGCTAGCTCGCCCTTGTAACGCGAGTTCGCCAGCTGCAGCACCGAGGCAGGCAGCTGGCTATTGGCGATCAGGCTCGGGTCGTAGATGAGCACGCTCACCCGGGCGGAGACCCCGGCCCAGTCGCCCTCTGGTGAGTTGTACCTGGTGGGCGTGAGGGCCAGCGTGGACGCATCGACCTTGGCCAGCAGGCCCTTGCCCTGCAGGTATTCGAGGGCGGGGGAGTTCTCGGTGTAGATGACGTCGGCTGGTGACCGCGGTCCCTCGGTGACGATCTGGTCTGCCAGGGTGTCTTCGTCGTCATTGCGCACGTTGACTGCGATTCCTGTCGCCTTCTCGAACCCGGCGACCAGCGACTCGGTGGTCTGCACATGCTGGCCGTTGTACAGCGTGATCGACTGACCCGAGCCCGAGCCGACCGACGATGACGATCCGCAGGCGGTCAGCAGGCAGCCAGCCGCCACCAGCGCCGCCGCCATCAGCGTGCGCCTGCATCGCCGCGTTCTCACCTGTCGTGCCCCCCTTGATCGAGGGCCGTTCTGACCGTCACCTGGAAACCGCCCTGCTGCACCCGGCTGACTGCCCGTTTCGCGCTGGCGGGCGGGCGGCAGCGCCGCGATCGTGCCGGCGTGGGTGGTGAACTGGCCGACGTCATCAGGTTCCCGGCCCCGCTGGCGCCGCGGCCGGCCAGAACGCCCACTGCCATGACCATCCCGTAGCTTCCGCCAAGAACCGTCCAGCCACACGTACTCGATCTTCCGATTCGGCTTCACCTGCGTGGCTCTTCCTGCCAGCGGACCGGTTAGTCATGAATATTAGGCTAGCCTTACCTAATACAAGTTGGGACAGCCTTAGCCTCAAGGACTTTGAGTTATCTGTCAACCCCGGATAGTCATATCTTTGGGTCACGATCTCCGACGCTGAATACGTCATCGCGACAGTGTTGCCGCCCTTGCTTGCGGAGATTGAGATCGAACGGCGCGAGCATCAGCGGAGGCCGGATGCCGGGCAAGAAACGTGCCCGGCTGCATGCGGCCCGTGGCCTCGATCCGGACCTGGCCGCGGAGGTCGCCAGGCAGCTTTCGCGCGACCCGGCTGGGCCTCGCCGCTGCTGTCGCTGCTGGCTGGCGCGTTCCTTCCGCTCGCTCCCTACCTCTTCGGCGCGTCCCGGCTGGTCCCCGCGGTGATCATCTCAGTGATCGGCCTGTTCTTCGCCGGGTGGTCGTGTCCCGCGTTACCGTCGGCAGCTGGTGGTGGAGCGGACTGCGCCAGCTCCTGTTCGGCGTTGCGGCCCGTCCGGTCACGGCCCTTCCGGATCTGCCAGCACATCGTCAATGCCGCGCACCCCGGTCAGCCGCCTGACGACGTACTCGGCCGTTTGCGTGCTTTCGGCCTGGCCAGCACGGCCGCGGAACCGCTCGAGGATCATCTCGCCGCGCCGATAAGCGTCAATGGCGGCGTCAGCGGACGCCGGATCCACCGGCCCGTAATACAGGCCGTGCGGGAGAATGACCAGGTTGGCGGCGTGCCGATCCCCGCCGACGTGCGTGGTTTCCCAGACCGCCGCGCCGTGACGCTGGGCCAGCGCCGCCGCGAGCGGCCTGCCGAGCCGTGCGCAGCAGACATTACGGCGGCCGTGCGCGCATACGAGCAGGAGCGGTCCAGGCACCGGATCCCCGTAACCGCCGCGGCGGCCGAGCGCGAGGGCCGCCAGGTCGAGCCGGGCGAGGTCACCCGCTTCCGCGATGGTGCCCCGAGCGAGCCAGGGCCGCGGCCCGGCGCTCCAGCCCAGGTATATGCGCAGCGGCAGCTGGCCTGGTTCGGTGGGTTGGTCCTGGGTCGTCGACCGCATGTGGCGTTGTGCGTCGTGCCCCGCTTGAGATTCCCGCTCCAGCCGTGGTCGCAGCTGTGCTGCTTCCGCAACTCGCGGCGGGGCGGCTGCTCGCCCCGCCGCGGCCGCGGCTGGCCCTTGCGTGGCGGTCATTTGTCCGTGCGTCGGCGCGGTTCGCCCTTGCGCGACCGCGGCGGGCGGGCGGCCTGGCCGCCTGATCAGCTGAATCCGGATGCCAAGGCCGGCGGCGGCCGCGACGGCCGTCCGTAGCGGCTGCGTGAATGCGGCGTCGACGGGATGGCGTGGCCACGGGCCTTGATGTTCGATGAGCAGCCACGCCCGTGAGGTCGCTGGCGCCGACGCGATGAACGGTTCCGTACCCTCGTGCCAGCCCGCGCCGTGGTCGCAGCCAGCGGCTGAGGCCGATGTACCTCGGCACGGTCCTGCCCTTTGTACCATTTCGGCCCTCAGGTCTTAACTAAAAGTTAGTTATCGAATACGTACCGTGATACTAGTAGGCGACGTCCGGGTGGACCGACATGGGTCAGGAGTAATGCGCCTTCACCTCGTCGCCAGCAAGCCGACCGACTCGGTCAGCCACGGCATCCTCCCCGCCGCAGCCCGTCTCGGCGTGGACGTTATCCTCCTCACCGATCAACCGGAAGCGCACCAGAAGTCGGGCGGTCATCCGCCCGATGAGGTAGTCAGCTGCGACGTGCACGACGTGCGCGCCCTCATCGCCGCGGTCGCCACGCTGCCCGCGCCCGACGGGTTGTTTTCCAACTCCGACCACCTGCAGGCGCAGGCCGCGCTGGCCGCTGCCTACTTCGGCCTTCCTGGCAAGGACTGGCGATCCGCGCTGCGGGCCAAGAACAAGTCCCTCATGCGGCGGCGTCTCGCCGAGGCTGGTGACGCGCCGGTCACGGCCGTCGAGCTGCCGCCGGGCGCTGAGGTCCCCGACGGGCTGCCCTACCCGGTTGTGGTCAAGCCGCGCGACGGCGTCGCCAGCGAGGACGTGGTCCTGGTCCGTGACAAGGCTGAGTTGATCAGCCGGTATGGCGAGATCCGTGCCCGCAGGCCGGGCCAGGCGCTGCTCGCCGAGGAGTACCTGCGCGGCGACCTCTACACGCTCGAGACGCTGAGTGACGGCGCTACCACCTGGGCACTCGGCGGATTTCGCACCACGCTGTCGGCGCCGCCCTATTTCGTCGAGGAACGGCTCAGCTGGGACGACCTCCTGCCCAGGCAGGTTCGTCGCCGCGTCGAGGATGCGCAGGCAACGCTCGGCGCCGGATTCGGCGCCTGCCATACCGAGTTCGCCTGGCAGTCGGGCGGCGCGCCGCGCATCATCGAGGTCAACGACCGGCTGATCGGCGACCACTGCGACTTCTTGCTCGCGGATCTGTTCCAGATACCGCTCTTCGAGCAGGTGCTGCGCATTCACCTGGGCGAGCCGCTGCCGGCGAGCCCGCCGCGGGCACGCGGGCATGCGATCGCCGACTACGTGGTGGCCGACACCAGCGGCGTGCTTACCGCCGCGCCGCCCGCGGCGGAAATCGTCGCAGCCGACCGGACAAGGCTCACCTACCGGCCGCTGCGATCCGTGGGCGACCAGATCGAGCTGACCCGCACCAATCGCGACTATCTGGGCGTGATTCGCGCCGTTGGGCCTGCCCGGGGCCCCGTCGAGAGCGCGGTCGGCAGCTTTCGCGCGGGTGCCGACTGGCGGATCACGTGATGACAGGCCAGGCGCGGGTCGGCCGGGTGGCTCCCGGCCGCGATGCTCGCGGGGCGCTGCGGCGCCAGGCAGGCCCGGAACACCAGCTGGCGGTCCGCGTGCTTGACGCTCTGCTGCGCGAGGACTACGCGAATCTGGGCTCCCACATCGAGCGCCGGGCCACCGGCGGCCTCGAGCTGCGCTGCGGGGCTGGCCTGCGGGTGCCGCTTGAGCGAGGCGCCTTCCTCGCCGACCTGCGGGTCGCCAGGGAGGCCGGCCCGCTGTCGCTCGATGCCGTGCTCGCCGTGCTCGCCGGTATCTGCGATCCGCGCGACCGCGACGGGGTGGCGGCATTCACCCGCGAGTGCCACGAGGAACTGGCCGCGCTGCAGCTTTCGCGGCGGCACAGGCCGTGCATCCTCGCAAGGCTCGCCGCGTACCGGCGCGCGAGCACGGCCGCCACCAGCGGCCCCCGCGGCCTTGTCTGGTACGACGCGCTCGCCGCCCTAGCCGGACATCCGGTCTACCCGGCCACCCAGTGCCGCCTGGGCTTTTCCGCCGACGATTACCTGCGTTATGCGCCCGAGTATTTCCCGCGATTCGAGCTTGCCTGGGTGGCGCTGCCGTCTGCCGCCATCCGCCGCGCCGGCGGCGGCCACGGCGCCTGGTGGCCACGGCCTGAGCAGGTCGGGCTGCCTGCGCGGCTCGCCGCAACGCACGACTTGATGCCGGTGCATCCGGTGAGCGCCAGCGGCGCGCTGCGGGCCGCGCTCAGCGACCGCGGCCTGCTGCCGGCAGCCCACCTGGCGCCTCGCCCCTTTCTGCGGGTAGCCCCCACGCTTTCAACGCGCACCGTGTCCGTCTGCGACGATCCGGCGAGCCATCTCAAGCTCCCGCTGCCGACAAGCACCCTCGGCCTGCGCAATCGCCGGGTCATGACGCCGGGCAGCCTCGCCGACAGCAAGCTGGTGCAGGGCGTGCTCGCGGCGGCGGCACGCACCGATCCGGCACTTGACCGGCTACTTGTCACCGACGAGGGTACCTACGGCCACGCCGGCCATGAGTCCCTCGGTTACCTGCTGCGCCGTTACCCAGCTGGGCTCGACGGCTGCGACGTCGTCTGCGCCGCCGCTCTTCTCGCGCCGGCGCCGGGCGAGCCGGAGGCGACCCTGACCCCGCCGGGTGAACCGCTCAAGCCGCTCGCGCCATCCGCCGTAGCGGGACACGAGCGGGAGGCGCGGCTGGTCATAGACGACGTGGCCAGCCGGTGGTTCGGGGGTAATCTCGGCAGCCTGCTCGATTCCTACTTCCGGGCGCTTTTCGACACGCACGTGCGACTTTTTGCCCGGTACGGCATCGCGCTCGAGGCGCATCAGCAGAATACCGCGCTCGTCATCGACGGATCCGGGATACGTCTGCTGATCAAAGACTTCGACGGGACATTGATTCATCTGCCCAGGCTGGCGGGCGCGCTAGGCGCGGGCGCACCCGCACCGGGCGCGTTTGCGGACTCCCGCATGCTCACCAGCTCCGACGACGCGCTTGCGGATGTCTTCATCACGATCGTGGTGCACCTGTGTGCGGGCGCCATCGCGTTCGGCCTGGCGGAACACGGCGCAGCGCAGCTGGCGGACCTGCTTGGACTACTCAGGCAGCGGCTGGCGGCGGCGCTGGACCGGCACGCTGGATCGGTGCCTGCCACCCTGCTGCGCGCGCGGCTCTTTGACTCTCAGCGGCTGCCCGGCAAGTCGATGGTGATCGCAGGAACCCTTGTCGACAAGGTCCGTCTCGGCGTCAGGGACGTCAACAAGTTCTATGGCACGAGTGGTCCCAATTACCTTCGGAGCAGCCGATGAAGCCCTTGAGCGCTGTTGCCGACGATGTCCGGCCTGCCGAGCCCGCGCTGAGGCCATCGGATCCCGACTCGCTCACCACCGAGGCGCTCGTCAACTGCCTGGTCCGCGAGGTGTCAATGCCAGAAAGGCAGGTCTGGCCGCACGGCCCTTACCTGCTCATCAGGCTGGCCAGGGTCGGCAGGCTACTGCGCGTGCGGCAACGCCGTCAGTCGGCCGGGGTCGGTCCGCGACTGACCGGCGACGTGGCCGAGCTTCGCGATGGATGGTGGCGGCGGATCGGCTGGGATGGCCTGGCCGCGGTCATCGCCGAGGAACTCTCCCTGTGCACCGGCAACGAGAACGACGAATTCGCGGCGCAGGTGATGGCCAGTCACGCGGCCATCAGCGCGGTAACCGCATCGGACAGTCCGCAGGTTCAGCCGGTTGCGTCAGGTGAGCTGCTGCGGATGGACGAACATGATCTTCCAATTCTCCGCTACGTCGCCAGTGAGCAAGCTCTGGTCGCCGGGCACAGGTTCCATCCGGCCCCGAAAGCGCGGCAGGGCCGGCCAGCCGATTGGCTCAGGTACGCGCCGGAGGCGGGCGCGGGCTTCCCGCTGCGCTTCCTCGCGGTCCGTGCCGATGTGGTGGCGGAGGAGGGTGACCCGAGCGAACTCGACCGCCTCGGGCCGGCTCCGCCCGAGGGCTTCCGCCTGCTACCCGCTCATCCGTGGCAGCTGAGCATGCTGGAAGGACAACCCCAGCTCGAGGCGGCGATGGCCGCCGGCTTGCTGCGCGACCTAGGTCACGGATCGCATCACGTGGTGCCGACGTCGTCGGTGCGTACTGTTTACGATCCCGCCGCCGACGTCTTCTGCAAGTTCAGCCTCGATGTACGCATCACCAACTGCGTGCGCAAGAGCGCGTGGTACGAGCTGACCGGGGCGGCCACCCTGACCAGGTTGCTCAGGCCGGTGTTCGCGAAGATCGCCGCCCTGTTCCCTGGCACCGTCCTGCTGAATGAGCCTGGCTACCGTACCGCGCGGCTCGCTAGCCGGAGGTGCTTCGAAGGCCTGGCCGTCATCGTGCGAGATGGCTTTCGCGGCCACCTGCGGCCCGCGGTGACCCCCTTGCTCGCCGCGGCCCTTACCGAACCGCGCGCCACCCTGTTCGATGGCCGCGACGCCGGGTGGCTGCTGAACTGGTGGGAGGCTTACGTGACTCGGGTCGCGCCACCGGCGCTGCACGCCTACCTGGCAGACGGAGTTGTACTCGAGCCACATCTGCAGAACGTGCTGATCGGAATCGACAACGCCGGCCTGCCAGCCCAGGTGATCTTTCGTGACCTGGAAGGCGTCAAGTTGCTGGGGGACAGGCACGGCGCGGCCCTCGCACAGCTTCCCGCCCGGGTCGCCGAGGCTCTCGCTTACGACAGCGAGCGGGGCTGGAACCGGGTGGTCTACTGCCTTGTCGTCAACCACCTCGCCGAGCTTGCCGCGGCCATCGCTGACAGGCACGTGGGGCTCGAAGCCGACCTGTGGCGATGTGCCGGATCGGTCCTGCACCGCTACGGGCGCAGCCATGGCTGCCCGGCGCCGCTGCGTGCGCTGCTTGCTGGTGTGCCACTGCCGGCTAAGGCGAACCTGCGGACCCGCTGGGCCAGGGCTGCGGACCGCTACGCGACGTACGTGCACGTCCAGAATCCGCTTGGTGGCCTCGAGCAGGCATCCTCGTTCAGTGCGCCATGGGCACGCTGAGCACGACCGGCGCGGTCGGGCCGGGCCCGCCGCTCGAGCCCGGCGCGCCGGTCGAGCGCGATGTGCAGGCCGAGCACGCCGCGCCGGTCCTCGCCGCCGTGCCGGCCCGGGTGGGTGACCTCGCCGGACAGCTCGGCAGCAGGGGTGAGCTGCCCGCCTACATCTACGACGTCGATCAGGTCGCCGGCCACGCCGGGCGGATAGCGGCTGCACTGCCGTCGGGCGCCGAGTTCTACTACGCCGTGAAGGCGAACCCCGATCCAGAACTGCTGCGCGCGGTGGCCGCTCACGCCGACGGGCTCGAGGTTTCATCCGGCGGCGAGCTCGCGCACGTGGCTGCGCACGTTCCCGGCTGCGGACTCGCCTTCGGTGGTCCGGGCAAGAGCGCCGCCGAGCTTGCCAGCGCGGTCAAGCTCGGCGCGAGGATACATGTGGAAAGCCCGCACGAGCTACGGCTTCTCGCGGCGGTCGCGGCCGCGGCCGCCGCCGACGCCGACGTGCTGCTGCGGGTTAACCTGCCGGATGCGGTGCGCGGCGAGTGGGCCCCCGTTGCCGGTGGCACCGCCACCGGCGCGGCGCTGCCGGCCGGGGCGCTCGAAATGGGGGGCGGGCCGACGCCTTTCGGTATGGACCCTGGCGCCCTCGACTACTGCGGCATGCTACTGCCCGGCCTGCCGCGGCTGCGATTGCGCGGACTGCACGCCCATCTGGCCAGTGGGCTGGACGCCGCCGCGCTCGGGCGCGTCGCGGCCAACGTGATCACGTTCTCCCGCGACTGGTGCGGCAGGCGCGGCATTCCCCGCGCCGAGATCAACGTCGGCGGCGGCATGTCGGTCGACTACCGTCGGCCGGATGCTCACTTCGACTGGCAGGCCTACGGACAACGACTCGGCGAGCTGGCCCGGCCTGGCGAGACGATACGCATCGAGCCTGGCCGCGCGGTAACGGCGTACTGCGGTTGGTACGCCACCAGGGTGATGGACGTCAAACGCACCCACGGCGAGGCATTCGCGGTGGTGGCGGGTGGCACACATCACCTGCGCACGCCCGCCGCCAAGGGACATGATCAGCCGTTCGCGGTGCTATCCGACGGTCGGTGGCCGCATGGCTGGCGGCGCGAGCACCTCGCCGATGAGCCGGTGACCCTGGTCGGGCAGCTGTGCACGCCCAAGGACGTGCTCGCCCGCGGCGTGCGGGTAAAGCGCCTGCGCGCAGGGGACATTGTCCTTTTCGCCATGGCAGGTGCCTACGCTTGGAACATCTCGCACCACGATTTCCTGATGCACCCGCCGCCGGGCGCACACTATGTGCGTGGCGCCCCCTGCGGCGGGCACGGTGCTCAGCCAGGCGCGCTGGGTGGATGATGCTCATGACCGGATCGCAGCGGCTGCCGGTGCGCTGGCGGCCCAGCCGCGGCAGGGTGGTGCCACACGTCCTCTCGGTCCTCAGCCTCGGCGCCATTCTCGTGCTAGCACTCGTCGTACCCACCTTCGCGCTGGCCGACCGGACCGCACTGATCATTCTCGGCGGCGCCGTCGCGGTGGCGCTTTACTTCTTCGGCCGGTGCGAGCTGCGTGCCGCTGCCGTCGGGCTCACCGTCGTCAATATCCTGCGCACTACCGAGCTCGACTGGGCGGAGGTGCTCGACGCGCGGATGGAACCCGGCGAGCCGTGGCCGACCCTTGATCTGGCCGACGGGACCACGATGGCCGCGATGGGAATCCAGTCCACGGACGGGGAGAAGGCGCGGCAGGCGGTGACGGAGTTGCGGGCCCTGATCGCCGCGCGGGGCGAGGCGCGCGAACCCGGCTTCGGCCGTTAGGCCGCGTAGACGAGGCAGGATCGTAACGTCGTGCCGGTGGACGTAACCTGACTTAGTGCGCGACATCATGACCGAAATTGGCCCCTGGTGGCAGGCAGGGGAGACGTTCGCCCTCGCCACTGTGGTGCGGACCTTCCGTAGTGCACCCTGCGAGCCAGGCGCCGCCCTCGCCGTGTCGGCAGCGGGTGAGGTGGTGGGGAGCGTATCTGGCGGCTGCGTCGAAGCTGCGGTGTACGAACTGGCCGGTGAGGTCCGCGCGAGTGGCAGGCCCGTGCTGCAGACCTACGGCGTGAGCGATGACGACGCGTTCGCCGTCGGGCTTACCTGCGGCGGCATCACGGAGATCTTCGTCGAACCGGTGAGCAGATCCAGCTTTCCCGAGTATGGCGATATCGCCCCGGCGGTGGAGCGCGGTGAGCCCATCGCGGTCGCCACCATCGTGGCAGGCCCTGGCAGGCTCGGCGCCCGCAGGGTGATTTGGCCGGGCGGCGCGGCCGGCAGCCTCGGCCCAGCCCGCCTTGACGACGCCGTGGACGATGATACCCGTGGCATGCTCGCCCAGGGCCGCACCGGTGTGCGGCATTACGGCGCGCAGGGAGAGCGAAGGGCCGATGAGCTCAGCGTGTTTGTGAACTCGTTCGCCCCGCCGCCGCGGATGGTGGTTTTCGGGGCGATCGACTTTGCGGGCGCGGTCGCCAGCATCGGCAAATACCTCGGCTACCACGTGACGGTATGTGACGCTCGCCCCGTGTTCGCCACGCCTGCCAGATTCCCCGATGCTGACGAGGTCGTCGTGGACTGGCCGCATCGCTTCTTGCAGCGGGCGACCGTGGACGAGCGCACGGTGATTTGCGTTCTCACCCACGACCCCAAGTTCGACGTGCCGGTCCTCGAAGTTGCGCTGAGGACACCCGCCGCCTACATCGGCGCGATGGGCAGCCGGCGCACCCATGAGGACCGGCTTGCGCGGCTGCACGCCGCGGGACTGACCGATGCCGAGCTCGCGAGACTACGATCGCCGATCGGGCTCGACCTCGGAGCGCGGACGCCGGAGGAAACCGCCGTATCCGTGGCCGCCGAACTCATCCAGCTGCGGTGGGGAGGATCTGGCCAGGCGCTGACGTCGACCGACGGCCGCATTCACCACGACCAGGCGGGGGATCGGCAGCCGGTTCCGTGAGCACGGCCGCCCCGGTCGCCGGGGTGTTGCTCGCCGCCGGGCAGGGCGCCAGGTTCGGCAAGCCCAAGGCGCTGGCGGAATTCCAGGGAGCGTCGCTTGCTGACCGAGGTGCCCGGATGCTGCGCGACGGAGGCGCCACGCCGGTAGTAGTCGTGACGGGGGCTGTCGCGGTGAGCCTGGCACCGGATGTGTCCGACGCGATCCTTGCCTACAATCCCGGCTGGCGCGGCGGCATGGGCTCGTCGTTGGCCGTGGGGCTGCGCGCGGTTCCTGCCGCGGCCGGCGCCGCGGTCGTGGCCTTGGTGGACCAGCCACTGGTTGGGCCGCAGGCCGTGCGGCGGCTGATCGCCGCGCGCCGCGACGGCGCAGGTGTGGCCGTTGCCGCGTACCGCGGCGTGGCGGGCAACCCGGTGCTGCTCGCCCGCGAGCACTGGGCCGAGGTCATCGAACTGGCGGTCGGCGATGTCGGTGCGCGCCCGTTCCTGCGCGCCCACTGCGAGCTCGTCACCTTGGTGGAGTGCGGCGACACCGGCGACCCCGCAGACGCGGACACACCGGCGGACCTGGCCGCGTTCGCTCAGTCTGGCGGGCGCATCAGCGCTGCAGGAACTCAAGACCCCAGGAATGGGCAACGCTCTGGCCAGGATCCAGGATGATCAGGTCCTGCCCGGTGACGAAGCTGTTCGGCGGGCAGGTCATGGGTTCGACCGCGATCGCCCGGCGCCGGTGCGGTTCCGCGAGCGTGTCGCCCGTGAAGAGCTGTAGCCACCCGTAGCCCTCGCCCACCCAGAGCGCGACTTCGCCATTGCCGGTGCCGACGCGCGTCCACGCCTTGCCTTCCTCGTCGTGCTCAAGGCCGGTGAAGGCGTGGTCGATATGGGTGCCGCCGAGCGGCCTGGCCGTGCGGAAATCGAAGGGCGTGTCGGCGATGTCACTGGTCTGCTCGGCTGGGATGCCGCGGTCGTCGGCCCGCAGCCATCGCCGCGCGGGTACCGTGAGCAGGCAATCGTTGATCGGCGCGCCGCCGGTCAGATACGGGTGCGATCCCGTGCCGTAGGGCGCCGGCCGGCTCCCCGCGTTACGGACCGTGACAGTTACCCGCAGGCCATCCTCGCCAACTTGGAACTGCGCGTCGAGCTCGAGGCAGAACGGGTATCCGGGCCGTCCATGCAACACGTGCGTCAGCAGCACCCGGTCCGGCACGTGCTGGACCGGAGCCCAGCTCGCCCAGCGGGTCAGCCCGTGGATGGCGTTGCCGAGTTCCGGCTCGGACAGGTCGAGCTGATAGTCGGAGCCTGCGAAGGAATACCGGCCACGGTCGATGCGGTTCGGCCAGGGCGCGAGGAGTTGGCCCGCAGCGCCGGAGGGAAGCTCGTCCCGCTGGTAGGAGGTAATCAGCGGGCGGCCCGCATGAGTAAGCTCTCGCAGGCCCGCACCGACTTCGGTGATTGTCGCACGGTAGTCGCCCGCGGAGATCTCGTACTGGGCTCCAGTGATCGGGATCATCTCGCCGATATACTAGTGCCCGGCCTTCGCTGTCCGCAGCCGGCCCGAGAATGATTGCGTGGCGAGACGCTGCGCGTCGCTCAGTCCCGCGCGTCGCCGAGCCCGGTGGCCTCCAGGTCGAGGGAGCGCTGCAGCCGCCGCCGGGTCGCGTCGCTGATGGTGCCGTTCTCATAGAGCCGGTTCAGCTCCGCGTTCTCCACCGCGATGAGGTCGTGGCGGATATCTCGCTCGGCGGCGCCGGTCGACGCGGGATCCGCGCTTTCCCTCATCCGCGCGCGGGTGCGGCCGATACGGTTCTGCAGACTGCGGCGGAGCCTGTCGATCACCACATCGGGCGCGGCCTCGGCGTCGGCGATCTCGTCGAGCCGGGCGAGTCCCGCCTCGGCCAGGCGAAGCCTGGCGATGGTCTCCTCATGGCGGGTGTCGGCCGCAGGCCGGCTGATGCCTGCGAAGCGCACCAGCGGTTCGAGCGTGAGCCCTTGCACGATGAGCGAGATAGCGATCACAGCGGTCGCGAGCACAAGGACGAGATCACGCTCTGGCAGCGGGGCGCCAGTCTCCGTGGTCAGCGGGATGGAAAGCGCCGCTGCGAGCGGCACCACACCGCGCGTGCCCGCCCACGACATGACCGCGGGTATACGCGGCGTAGGGCGTGACGAGCGCGACGACGGTTTCAAGCACGGGGTCGGTGGTCCGCCCGCGGACGATCACGGCGCCGGCCGCGATCACGCCGCCCGCGAGCGCGCCGCCACCCGCGAGAACGGCGAACTCCCCGATGGCACGCAGCAACTGGGCTCCGGCCGACGGTGCCGCGGCGGTCCCGGCTACTATCGTGACCGGGCGCCATACCGCGCGCAGATCCCGCCAAGGCAGGTCCTCGCTCGCCGCGTAAAGCAGCGGCGGCAGCACTACCAGGCTGACCACGTCCGGGGTGACGCGGACGGGGGGAACACCCGGCAGTAGGCCGACGACGAGACCGGCGACGACAAGCAAGGCAGGCGCCGGGATGCGCAGCCGTTTGGCAAAAGCCGCGACCACGGTGGCCACAACCACGAGCGCAAGGACGGTCTCGACACTCCGCACGCCGCTGACCTCGCCAAATCGATGCCCTTGACTACCGACCAGACCTCCGGCGCGCCAGGCTTCAGCATAGGCGGTGAGCGTCCAGGACCGGTGCTCAGGTGCGCGCGGCCGGTCCGTCTGGCGGCCGTTAGCAACACGCGCGCGACAAGACGCGTTCCATCGCGGAGGCTGGATACCGTGACGGCGGTCCGCAACAGCCCGAACCGGCCACCGCGCCGGACACCGGTGCCCGCAGGTACGGCGTCCTGGCTGCGTTTCGCGGCGGGGCGTTTCGCGGCGGGGCGCGTCGCGGCGGGGCACGTCGCGGCCGTGCGCGCCGCAGCAGTGCGTGCCGCGGCGCTGCGCGTCGCCTCGCCGCGCGGCGTGCGGTTCTGCGCCTGGTGCGGGCTGGCCGGCCCGGCCTTCTTCACTGCGGCATGGATCGTCAGTTCGCTGCGGCAAACTGGCCATTCAGCGACGGAGGTGCAGCTCAGCGGGCTCGCCGCGATCGACGCGCGCGATCCGCAAATCATGATGGCCGGATTCGTGGCGCTCGGGGTTGGGTCAATGGTGTTCGGTGCGGCCCTGGGCCAGCAGCTAGCCGCGGAGGCGGTGGGGCCACGGCCGGCTGCCGGTGAGGGGATGCGCGGTGCCGGCGGTCGGCTGGCGGTCTCGTGCGGTCGGCTGGCCGCGGGCGCGGGGCCGTGGCTCGTCGTGGTCGCGGGCGCGGCGGCGGTCGCCGCCGGCCTGCTGCGGCGCGACCACATGCTGCTCGTCGGCCCGGGTTTCACCGGCGAGTCGTGGCACAACCAGGGGCATGACCTGGTCAGCGGTGTCGCCTACACCGCGATGATCGCGGCGCCGATCACGCTGGCGCTGCGCTTGCGCAGCGAACCCGACTGGGCGGCTCTGTGCCCGATCCTCTTCGGGCTCGCTCTGGCCAGCTGTGTGGCGCTGGTGCTGTTCGCGTCGCGGGCGCTTGAGCCGTGGAACGGGACCGTGCAGCGGGTCGCCGTCACACTCCCGCTCGCGGCAGAGGCACTTGCCGCGGGACGGATGCTGGCCCTTCCCCTGGCCCGTGCCGGTAGGGGCAGCGGACCGCGAGGCGCCTCGTCAGCCGCCGGCGCCCGCGATCAGCCTGCGCAGCGCCGTGCGTTCGAGCACGGTCCACGTCGTGGTGGTCAGTAGATAGAGTCCCGCTGCCAGCGGCACCACGGCGGCCACGATCAGTGTGCTGTACGGGAGCAGCCGAGGAAGCGCGCCGAGCACCCCCCCGGGCTGGTCGGCGGGCTTTCCACCCCGCCTCGTGTCGGCCCTGGCCGTGGCCACTCGTGCTGGGGTGGATCCGGCTTGGCCGGGGCCCGCCGTCTGGCGCGCCAGCCTCGCGGAGAACCAGGCCACGACACCGAGCAGCGCGAGCAGGCCGGCGAAGACCACGCCCTGAAGGCTGAACGGCCCGGCGCCGGTCAGCCAGTGACTCGCCAGCGGCGCGCTGAGCAGGTGGTGGGTGAGCAGCATGTTGGGTTTGCCGTACACCTCGCCCGAGCGGAACAGCCGGTACATGATGCTGAAAAACGGCAGTTGCAGGAGCAGTGGCAGGCAGCCGGCGAAGATGCCCGCGCCCTCGGCTTGCTGCAGCGCGTTCAGCTCGCGCCGCAGCTTGTCCGGTTGGCGGGCATAGCGCCGCTGCAGTTCCTGAAACTGGGGCAGCAGCCGTGCGCGCGAGCGTTCACCGCGTATCGCGTAGTGGCTCAGCGGCAGCACCAGGAGCCGCACGGCCGCGGTGAATGCGACGATCGCCGCGGCGGTGGCGAGGCCCCCGGGCACCGGGGCGAGCCACGTGGCGAGCGTGGGTACGACGTGATAGGCGACGGCGACAGGGGCATCGAGCAGACGGTAAATATTGATCAGACGGGACATGGTGCGAAACCCTCCAGCGGGCCGGATGTAACGGATGACAGCTGGAGGCGACCGCGAGCCATCCGGGTAGCCGAAAGGCGGCAGGCCGAAAGTCACGGTCGGCCCGCGCGGCGCACCAGGGTCAGACGGCCGCCGTGCTCGCGTCAGGTGCTCTTGGCCGGCTGCGGCCGGCCGCGTCGGGATCTCGCTGCCGCAGGAATGCGGTCCGGCGGGACTGTGCGCGCAAAGCCGCGGCGCGCTTTCGCAGCGGCACCGTTGTGAACGTACGGGCGATCCGCGCGCCGCTGGCGAGGAACCCGGCGAGCACGCACGTCAGCACGGTCGCGGCCAGCATGATCAACCCGGCGGGCGCGAGCAGCACCGACGTGGCGGCGACGAGCTGCCCGGCGAGATGGCCGTAATCGGTCAGCTGCCCGAACACGCCGCCGACCGCCGCGAACAGCAATGCGCCCTCCATCGTGAATCCGCGCTCAGTTCATCATTCTGCCAGCCGGCAGCGGTGCCAGCCAGGGTGACGAACACCTCGAGCCAGGCGAGCCAGCAGGGATTGGGGCAGAAGGGATTGGGTAAGAATGGGCGGATGGTGGATGCCAGTGATGTACCAAGTGTGCCGCTTTCGGGCGACGTGGCCATGCCCATCGTGGGCTTCGGCACCTGGCGGCTACGCGTCCGCCAGGCATGCGAGGCGGTCAGGTTCGCCCTTGATACCGGGTACCGGCACATCGACACGGCCACGATGTACGGGAACGAGGCGGAGATCGGGCGAGCGCTGGGCGAAAGCGGAGTCGACCGGCGCGCCGTGTTCGTGACCACCAAGCTGCCCGCGGCAAATGTCGGCCGCGAACGCGAAACACTCGCCGCCAGCCTTCGCGCGCTCGGCACCGATTACGTTGATTTGTGGCTGGTGCACTGGCCGCCGAGAGGTAAACCGCGCCCGCGGACCTGGCGCGAATTCCTCGCGGCGCGCGAGGAAGGTCTCGCCCGTGCCGTCGGAGTCAGCAACTACAGCATCGCTCAAATCGACGAGCTCGCCGCTGCCACAGGGCAGCCGCCCGCGGTCAATCAGATCCCCTGGAGCCCGCGTCGGCACAACCCCGGCCTGCTTGTCGCGCACCGCGAGCGCGGCGTGGCCGTCGAGGGATACAGCCCGCTCAAGGGCACCGACCTAAAGGACCCTGTCCTCGGCGAGATCGCGTCCAAGCACGGCGTGACCCCCGCCCAGGTCGTGCTGCGCTGGCATATCGAGCATGAGATCGTCGTAATCCCGAAGTCTGCGGAGCCTGCGCGCATCGCGTCGAACCTCGAACTGTTCGGCTTCTGCCTCGATCCCGATGAGATCGCCCGCATCGACGGGCTGTCGGACCGCTAGGGCTACGCCCGAGCGGCTGCCGCGTGTTTCCCGAAATCTTGATGGTCGATCGCCCGCAGCCGTCATCCCGGCGTCCAATGGCTCTCGCCGCCCCCGGGTTTTATAGCGCAGAACGATACGGGCGCTGACAAACACCAACCTTCACGCGCGTGGATAGTCTTGGGCCGCAGATCCGCGACATGCGAAGGGTAGACGGCCAGTGGCTCGGGATGAGGCGGCAATAGGCTGCGTGGGTGTCCTCATCATCGGTACCCGCGGGTCCGCGGGCCCGGGGGAAGTACTCATCAAGATCCGCGGCGGATCGGAAGCTTACCTGGCGTGGTCGGACAAGCCGCTCCGGAAGGGCGCAACCGTGCTGGTCATCGACTCCCGAGGCGCACGGACCGTCGACGTGATCGAGTGGGAAGGCCCTACGGACGCCGCCCCCGATGCCGCAACCTAGGAGATGAGCGATGTTTGGTTACCGCGTGCCCGCGCCGGACGAAGCCATGCTGATTGCCGGAGGCAGACGTGGCCGCGACGGCGCACCTTTCCGGGTCGTCACCGGCCATGGCGCCTTCGTCGTCCCCGGCTTCCGCAGGGCCAGCTTCTTGACCCTAGCCATGTGTGAGGCCGAGGTCGCGGAAACCTGCGTCACCGGACAGGGCATTTCGGTGAATGTCCGTTCTGTTATCGCGTTCAAGGTGGGCAATGACGAGGAGAGCATCGTCAACGCGGGACAACGGTTCCTGTCCGATCAGGATCAGATGTCGGTTCTTACCGGGCGGATCTTCGCCGGGCACTTGCGCTCGATCATCGGCTCGATGACCGTCGAGGAAATTGTCACCGAGCGCCAGAAACTCGCGACGGAGGTCCTCGACGGCTCAAAGGCGGAGATGGCCAAGATCGGCCTGATCGTCGATTCGTTGCAGATCCAGTCCATCGACGACATGGGGACCGGCTACATCGAGGCGATGGCCGCCCCGCACGTATCGGCCATCCAGCGGCAGGCGAAGATTGCGCAGGCACAGGCCAACCAGGCGGCAGCCGAGGCCGAACAGGAGTCGCAGCGCAAGCAGGCGGAGTACGCGCGCCAGACAGCCGTCGTACAGGCCCAGTACAAGGCGGAGGTGGACAAGGCGCAGGCCGAGGCGGCGCAAGCCGGTCCCCTCGCACAGGCGGACACCCAGCGCGCGGTCATCGCGGCGCAGACCGAACTGGCGCAGCGTCAGGCCGAGCTGCGCCAGCAGCAACTGGTCGCGGAGGTCGTGAAGCCCGCGGAAGCGGACGCCGAGCGGGTGCGCATCCTCGCCCAGGCGGAGGCGGAGCGGATGAAGGTGCAGGCCGAGGCGGCAGCGTCCTACGATCGCGTCGCGCTCGACCGGATGCTCATCGACCAGTTGCCGCAGATCGTCAAGGAGGCCGCGGGCGGTCTGGCCGGTGCCAACCTCAGCGTGCTGAACGGCTCCGATGGCCTTGGTGAAATAGCCGCCGGTCTCGTGGCCCAGGGCGTGACCATTCTCGACCTGGTCAAGAAGGACCTCGCCTCCTCGCCAGAGCGGGCAGCCGGCGGAGGCCCCGGCCTCTTGCCGGCCGCACCGCCCGACCGGCGGGATGTGCCTTAGGGGGCGTTTCGTGGATCTTGGTGGATGCGGGCGGTGATCCAGGCGGCGATCGGCAAGGTGCTGCGTGTTATCGAGGAGCTGATAGTGGAGCTGTCGGCGGTGACGACGGCGCCGTCGACGACCTCGGTCGTTGTCTGGCGTCGTGGCCGGCACTTTCGCGCCGCCAAAGATCCACGGAACACGCCCTGGCAGGCCTGATGCAGGTCCTTGCCGCCGCCGCCGTTGTCGCCGCCGTCGCCTGGCTCTACCTGCTGGTGGCGCACGGGGGCTACTGGCGGACCGATCAGCGCCTGCCGCACCGCCGCGGCGGGAGCCGCCTGCGCACGCAGCGCGATAGCGCGGTGCGCTGGCCTTCGGTCGTCGCGGTCGTCCCCGCGCGCGACGAAGCCGGGATCCTGCCCGCTACCCTGCCGACCCTGCTCGCGCAGGACTATCCAGGCACGCTTGAGGTAGTGGTCGTGGACGATCGCAGCAGTGATGGCACGGCACAGGTAGCGGCCGCGCTCGCCGGCCGGCACCGGCGACCGCTGCGCGTCGTCGCTGGAGTGCCTTGCCCGGCTGGCTGGGCGGGCAAGGTGTGGGCCATGGCGCAGGGGATCCGTGCTGCGCCTGACAGTGAGTACCTACTGTTCACCGACGCCGACATCGCCTACGAGCAGGGGACGCTCACCGTATTGATGACTGCCGCGGTGGGCGATGAGCGTGACTTGGTCTCGCAAATGGCGCTGCTCCGCGCCGACACCGCGTGGGAGCGTGCCCTGGTGCCCGCGTTCGTCTACTTCTTCGCCCAGCTGTACCCGTTCAGGCGGGTGAACCGGCCGGGCGGGCGGACCGCCGCGGCGGCTGGAGGTTGCATGCTGGTGCGCCGTCAGGCGCTCACGGCCGCGGGCGGGATGCGGCAGATCAGCGGCGCGTTGATCGACGACGTCGCGCTCGGGCACCTGATCAAGCATTCGCCAGGGTGCCGGTGCTGGCTGGGATTTAGCACTGCCGTGGTGAGCCGTCGTCCCTACCCACGGCTCGCCGAGCTGTGGCAGATGGTCTCCCGCAGCGCCTACTACCAACTGCGCTACTCGCCGGTGCTGCTCGGCTGCACGATCGCGGGCCTGATGTGGTTCTACGTGATCCCGCCCATCGCCGCGCTCGCGGGCGTGATCGGCCTTGTCGCGGGCGGCGGCCCGCCTGCGTTGTGGTGCGCCGCCGCCGGCCTGGCCAGCTGGTTGATCATGGCCGTGACATACCTGCCCGTGCTGCGGCTCTACCGTCTCTCGCCGCTGCGTGCCGCAGCGCTGCCGGTGGTCGCGCTCATCTACGCCGCGATGACTGTCGACTCCGCGCGCCAGCACCGCGGCGGGCGCGGCGGCGCGTGGAAGGGCAGGACTGCCGGCGCTACAGCAGGCGGCCCGGCGGACGACTCGGCGTGCGGCCCGGCAGGCGCCCCGCCACGGCCGAAGGTGCCGCCGATCAAGCCGGGTCACACCTGACGTAAGAGTTCAGACACTCTCTGAGGTCAAGCTGATATCTTTGTTCATGGTGCGTAACGGGTGATGCGGGGGCACATGCAAGCCAGTGAGCCGATGTTGGCTCGTCCGCGGGTTCTGCTGATCGACGACGATCCCGCGTTCGGCCGGTTTGCCACCTTCGTCCTGCGAACGCGGGGTGGCTTCGAGGTCAGGCACGTGCTGGATCCGCATGCCGGGCTGCGGTACATCGAGACCGAGCCCTGGGACCTGGTGGTGGCCGACATCGAGCTGCCCGGCATGTCCGGGCTTGAACTCGCCGAGCGCGTGCGCTGCCTCCGGCCTATCCTGCCGGTGGCCGTGGTCACCGCCCACGCGACCGTGGATCGAGCCGTCACGGCCCTGCGGATGCCCGTCACGGAGTTCCTGCAGAAACCCGTCCGTCCTGACGATCTTATCGCCACGGCGACCGCGATGGTCCAGCGAGGCAGGATGGCGCGATCCACCGGCACGGAGACGGTGCTCGCGATCGGCGCACATCCCGACGACGTCGAGATCGGCGCGGCCGGGGCGCTGCTTGCCCACCACGCCGCCGGCGACTGCGTGTCGATCCTGACGCTGTCGCACGGTGCGGGCGGAGGCATGGAGGCGCGGCGCGCTCGCGAGTCCGAGCAAGCCGCTGGCATCATCGGCGCGCGCCTTTTTCTGGAGGATCTCGAGGACACCCACATCCGCGAAGGGAATCCCACCATCGCCGTGATCGATGAGGTGGTCGCCGCAGTGCAGCCGACCACCGTTTACACGCATTCCATCCACGATGTCCACCAGGACCACAGGAACACTCACCGCGCGGCGATGGTGGCGACGCGGCGGATCGGCCGCGTCTACTGCTTCCAGTCCCCTTCCGCCACGGTCGACTTCCGCCCGACGCACTTCGTGACCATCGATGATCACGTCGGCCGCAAGCTCGAGGCCATCGAGATGTTTACCTCCCAGGTCGCCGTGCGTGACTACCTGGAACCCGACCTCATCGCCTCGACCGCGCGTTACTGGTCACGGTTCTGCGAAGGAAGCCACGCGGAGGCGTTCGAGGCCGTCCGTGATCGCGCGGTCATCCGGGGGGTGCCTGACGCTCGCGTCAGCTCGCCCAAGCCCGTCATGTCGCAAGCCGGGCGCGACTCCCACGCCGGTCCCCGGGCAGCGGGCCGGACGTGAGCACGCCTTACGGTGGTCGCCAGATGCTGCGCGTCCTGGTGACAGGTGCAGGCGGCCCCGCGGCGATCAGCGCCATGAAGTCGCTGCGCGCCGACAATACGATCGAGCTGCTCGCGGCCGACATGGATCCGTGGGCCGCCGGCCTTTACCTCGTCCCGCCAGGCGCCCGCACCTTGATCCCGGCGGGCTGTGCGCCGGATTTCGCCGAATCGCTGCTGGCCAGGTGCGCCGCCTTCGGCGTGGACATCGTGCTGCCGACCGTCGACGCCGAGCTGCGGCCGCTGGCCGCCGCCCGGGCGGCGTTCGCAGCGGCCGGTATTGGGCTGTTGCTCGCACCCGCGGCCGCGCTTGACATCATTCTTGACAAGCTGTCGCTCGCCAGGCACTGCGCGGGCATCGTCGGGGTACCGCGCACAGAGCCGTTCGGTTCCGCCGTCGATCCCGCCACCTGGACCTATCCGGTCGTAGTCAAGCCACGCAGAGGCAGTGGGTCTCGCGGCATCGTGACGGTCGAGTCCGCCGCGGCGCTCGCCGTGCTTGACCGATCGGCCGACCTGATCGTTCAGGACTTCCTTCCTGGTGCGGAGTACTCCATCGATGTGCTCGCCGACTCCCGCGGGCGTGTGATTTCGGCCGTGCCGCGCATCCGGGTGCGCGTCGACTCCGGCGTGTCGATCGCCGGGCGCACCGTCCACGATGCCGAACTCGAAACGTTCGGCCATGATGTCGCCCTTGCCACTGGCCTGACCTACGTCGCCAACGTCCAATGCAGGCGCGACCGCGCCGGTTGCCCTGCGCTGCTCGAGGTGAACCCGCGGATGCCAGGAACGCTCCCGCTGACCATTGCGAGCGGTGTCGACATGCCCAGGCTCGCGCTCGATGCGCTGCTCGGCAGGCCGGTACCTGCGCACGTGGACTTCCGCGAGGTTGCCGTGGTGCGCTTCCTCGAAGAACGCTTTGTCGAACTCGCGGACATCCTCGACGGTGCTGAGCGGGTGCCGACATGACGATCCGCGTCGCGCTCGACGAGGATTACCACGTCCATTCGACGTTCTCGGACGGTGCGAGCACGCTGGCGCAGAACGTGCGGGTTGCCCGCGAGCGCCGGCTGCGTACCCTCTGCCTTGCCGATCACGTACGCCGCGACACGCTGTGGGTCCCCGATTTCGTCGCGGCCGTTTCCGCGTACCGGTCCCTTTCCCAGCCGCGGGTTCTGGCCGGTCTCGAGGCCAAGATTCTGGACTCCTCAGGCCGGCTCGACATCCCTCCCGGCCTCGGCTGCGTCGATGCCGTCGCCGGTATCGACATTGTGCTGATCGCTGATCACAGGTTCCCCGGCGACCATGGCCCCGTTCATCCGGCCGAGATGCGCGCGGCGATCGATGGCCACGACGTGACGGCCCAGGAGGCGATCGAATGCCTCGTCGAGGCAACCGTGTATGCCCTTGCGGCGGCGCCGCATGCGCTGGTCGCGCACCTGTTCAGCCTGCTACCCAAAATCGGCCTAGATGAAGATCAGGTGCCGCCCTTGCTGCTCGATCACCTGGCCAAGCGGATAGCGCGCGCGGACGCGCTCGTCGAGGTGAACGAGAAATGGAGATGTCCATCGGCCCGCACGGTCGCCGCCCTCGCCAGGGCTGATGTTCGCCTGGTTGCGGGCAGTGACAGCCACCACTGCGAGCACATCGCCGGGTACGACTCGGTCATCCAAACCGTGCGCGCCGGTCGGGTGCCGTGCGCCTCGGGTCAGGTGCCTTGCTAAGAGCGGCCCGCGGCGTGCCGAAAGGCGCTGGCCCGCCGCGGGGAGCCTGACCGAGGTGGCTCACGATTTCGGCGCAGCCGCCGAATGGGTGCTCGTCGCCTTGGTCATCCTCGCCGCCGGGCCTCAGCTCGCGGGGAGCTGGCAGTTCCTGCTCGTCGCGGTTCATTTCAGGCGGAACCACTATGCCGAGTGCCAGCCCTATTTCCCGCGGACCGCCATCTTGATCCCGGCGTGGAACGAGGCCGCCGTCGTGGGCAACTCGATCGATCACCTGATGTCGCTCGACTATCCCGAGGAAGCACTGCGGATCTTCGTCGTCGACGACGCGAGCACGGACGCCACACCCGAAGTGGTCGCCGCCAAGGCTGCCAGGTACTCGGGCCGCGTGGTCCACCTCCGCCGGGAGCGGGGCGGGGAAGGCAAGGCGCACACGCTCAACCATGGCTTGTCCGTCATCCTCGGCGACGACTGGATGCAGGCCCTGCTGATAATGGACGCCGACGTCGTCTACGAGCGCGACACCCTGCGTAAGATGACCCGCCATCTGGCTGACCGCAACGTGGGCGCGGTCACCGCGTACATCAAGGAAGGCTCCCGGCCGGGCAACTACCTCACCCGCTTCATCGGCTACGAGTACATAACCGCGCAAACGGCCGCCCGGCGCAGCCAGAACGTCATTGGCGCTATCGCATGCCTGGCCGGAGGTGCTCAGCTCCACTCGCGGGCCAACCTCGTCCTGCTGGGTGGGCGGGTCGATACTTCCTCGCTCGCCGAGGACACCTTCACGACGTTCAACACCCAGATCGCCGGGCATCGGGTGGTGTTCGAGCCGCACGCCACGGTATGGGCCGAGGAGCCGTCCACCATCGTTGGCCTGTGGAAACAAAGGATGCGCTGGGCCCGTGGCAATTTTCAGGTCACCGTGCGGTTCCGGCGGCTCTGGTTCCACCGCAGCAAGGGCCACCATCTCGGCGGCATCAACTTCGGCGTGTTCTGGTTCTGTGTCTTCCTGCTCCCTTTTTTCATGATCACGGCATCGGCTTCGCTGGTCACCCTATATTTCATCAACTTCCCGCTGGCATGGCGGACGTTCCACGTGCTGTGGATCACGAACGCGGCCACCTACCTCTTCATCACGACGTTCTCGCTGCTCATCGACCCCGCGACCGGACGGAGGGTCTGGCGGGAGGCGGTCTTGTTCCCTGGCCTGGTGAACCTCGCCGTCATCGTCTACACGTGCTTTCCTCGCCTGTGCCGCTGGGCCACGCGTGATCTGTTCCGGCTGCTGCAAGTCGTCCCCACGCCGCTCTACGCGCACTCGGTGATCCTGCTGATATACGTGTGGCTCGCGGTTTCCATGGCCGCGGCCTACCTTGCCAAGCTGGCCGAACCGCACAAATTCGGCAAGATCATCAGCCCCGCCCTGGTCTACGTCGCCGGATATGGGCCGTTGCTTTGCGCCTGCACATTCAGTGCGTATGTAAAGGAGCTGCGGAAAGCAGAGATGAAATGGGACAAGACGGAGAAGACGGGCAAGGCGGCGACCCCGGTGTGAGCGGTGCTTCTGGCAACGGGCCGTCGCGGTCCTTTGATGAGGAGATCCGCGCAGCGGTGAGGTATGAGAAGGGCTTGTTCGTCAAGGCAATGCTCGCGTTGGCGCTCGTGGCTCTCGTCGCGGTGCTGCGATTCCTGCTGTTCGCGTGACAGCCCGTGAGCTTGGGCAGGTGCTGCCGCTGTGGCAGGCGCATGCCCGGGCTGCGTGGGGCGGCCCGTTGCGCTAGCGCCCTGGCGATGCGCACCGCACAACGTGGTCTTGTAAATGCTTCGATAGCGATTTCCGACAGGGTTCCCCGACAACGTTTCCCGACAACGTTTCCCGACAACGACGTTTCCCGACAACGTTTCCCGACAACGTTTTCCCGGCTGCTTTTTATGTGACAACGTTTTCCCGCCGCGACAACGTTTTCCCTCGTGGCTATGTCACTCTTAAAGATCACGCGCCATGTTCAAAAGCCGTCCGGGCGATGTGAAGGAGCCCAAAAAATGACGGACATTGAGGCGCAAAGTGTATTCTTTCGATTACAGATCGTAAACATTTTGCGTGTCACGCGGCATGAATTGAAGTGCTGTCGGGAAGTCTCGTGTACGGCGCCGCATGGCGCACTTCCACGGTTGAGATCCAAGGCAGCACTTCGCGGCCGGCAGGGGGGCGACTCACAGTGATCAGATCAACCCGAATTGCCACCGGCACCGCCCGCGCCGGAGTGGCTCGCCCGTAAGCCACCGCAACGCCACCACAACACGACCGGCCGTGGCATCGCCGGTCAGGGACGGACGGTACGGGGGAGGTCACCAGGGATATGGCGCTCCGCAGGCCAGCCCGCGGGACATCCGAGGATCTCCAGCCACCAATAGAAGGGACGGAACCTATGTCCAGGACGCTGTTCAAGCGGGCTGCGGCCACCAGCGCCGCGATTGTCGCGCTCGGCTTCGGTGGCGCGATGAGCCTGTCCACCATCGCCAGTGCGGCAACGACGCAGCCTGCCGTTGCGCAGAGCGTCCACGCGGCTCAGGTACAGCAGCACTCGGGCGATTGGTGTGGTCACTGGCCGCACGTTTACTGGTGTGACCACGGCTTCGGTTACCATCATCATCATCATCATCACCACGGCGGTGGCTTCGACCATCATCACCATCACTGAGTGACAACGGGTGCCGCGGGCTGGCGCGTGAGCACTTGCCAGCCCGCGGGGCCACATCGGCGTCGCCGCTTGGGTGCTGGCCGCGTGAGCTACCGCGTCAGCAGTCGCTGGGCACGCGGCGCGCATATCCGGTGCCAGCCAGGGCCCGTCAGGTCCCCGATACCGTCAGGTCCCCCAATCCCGGTCGGGTCCGCACTACCAGCCAGGCTCCGTCAGGTCCGCACTACCGGTCAGGCCCCGTCAGGTCCCCGATACCGTCAGGTCCCCCAATCCCGGTCGGGTCCGCACTACCAGCCAGGCTCCGTCAGGTCCGCACTACCAGCCAGGCTCCGTCAGGTCCGCACTACCGGTCAGGCCCCGTCAGGTCCCCAATTCGGGCGCGGTCATCGTGAACCGGGCCTCGACCTGGACGCGGACCGTCTGCTTGGCAGGTTCGAACTCGAGATCCTCGGTCTCTGCCTGGAACGCCGCCGCGCGGCTGACCGCCATGGGCCGCATCCGGACCGGTTGTTCACCTTCGGTGAGCAAGCCCGCATCGGCTACCTCCGTCAGGCCGTTCACCTCGCCACCGAAGGCTTCGGCGTACTCGCGTGCACGCGCTACGGCTTCTCGCGCCGCGCTCTGGCGTGCCTGCCGGTGCACCGGACTGCCCGGCCGCAGGCTCCACCAGGGTCCCGTCACGGCAATCATTTCCTCGCTCACCAGACCCGCGACCAGGTCGCCGAGGACCGTGAAGTCCCCCACGGTCACGTTGACGCTGCCGCGGGCCACGTAGGCGACGATGCGCTCCTTGGCCTTGCGCTCCTTGCCCTTGTCGGCCTTGAACTCGGGATGGACGCTGACGGCGGTGCTCTCGATCTTCTCCACTGCGTCGCCCTGCGCCCGAACCAGGGCCATCATCTGGGCGTTCCGCTTGGCGAACAGGTCGAGGACCCGGTGCCTGTCGGCGTCGCGTGCCATAACGGTGACCGAGATGACGGCGATCTCAGGATCGACCTCGAGGGTCGCCTCACCCCGTACCGAGATGGACGGCTGGGCCGTCATTTCCGCTCCGTTCATTTCGCCTGAGCCTGATCCGACATGCCGATCCTGCCCTCGATACCTGCACACCACATGACCCTAGGGCAATCCCGTGGGCGTAGCGGCTTGCGGGTGTGCCGCCGGCGTACCCGGCGTATTCGTGATCCGTGGACGTCGACTGGAACAGGCAGCTCGTTGATCAGCTGGACTGGCACTGGCGCAACCAGCTTCGGCCGCGCCTTGGACGGGCTGACCGGCGACGAGTACGTTTGGGAGCCCGTGTCTGGCTGCTGGAGCGTGCGGCGCGCAGATGTGAGCGTCGCGCCACTTGAGGCAGGATCTGGTGCCTACACGATCGACTTCGCGTTCCGGCAGCCCGATCCGGCGCTGGTAACCACGATCGCCTGGCGGCTCGCGCACATCGTCGTAGGTATATTCGGCGCGAGGGCCGCCCGCCGGCTAGCGGAGCTTCGCCTACGCGGGCACGGCGGCAGAGGGGCTCGGCCGGCTCGACGCCACGTACGGCGCGTGGACCGCCGGGGTAAAGAAGTCTCGGGCAGGAAGGCCTCACGCGGCCGTGCGCCGAGGCGGAAGGAATATCAGCGATCACCCGATGGCCGCGCTCGTCCTGCACATCAACCGCGAGGCCCTCCACCAGGCGCCGAGATCGCCCTCCTCCGCGACCTCTACCTGCGTGATACCGGGCGGATCTGATGGCGCGCGACCCGGCGCATCTGACCGCGTGCGATCCCGCCTTTGACCGGGCGAGACCAAGCTCAGCCGACCGCGAGACGTGTTAAGTCTCCGGCGAATAGCGCAGACGGGTTGGCACCACAACGGATCATGAGCACAGTTGATGGCACATTGGCCAGATCACGCCAGTTGGGTGGCGGCCCGGCGGTGTGCGCCGGGCCGCCACGGGTTCCCGCCGCCCGCGGCGGGACGTCGGCCTACAGGATGTGGATCTTGCGACCGACGGTGAGCCTGGTGAAGCGGACCAGGTGACGACGCCCGTGTACGCGCCGCACCCGCCAGAACAACACCTTTACCGGGTGAGCAACGAATTTCCCGCCCGCACAGGTGGGATGGCACAAGTTCACCCATTCCACCCCGCGGCCGAACGCCGTGGTCGGTCCCCAGGTTGACCATGTCAGCCCAGCCAGGTAGTCGTTAGCATCCGCGCAGGTAATGATGAACTTACGCGGACGGACCTGGGCGTGGCCCCTGCAGTCGAGGACCACGACACGCGCCCTCGCGCGCCGCGCCTGTCCCGCCGGTCGCACGTGTCCCGCCGGTCCCGCGTGCGTTGCCGGAAACGCTATGCCGGCCGGTCCGCCGGGCGCGGCGTGCGTGCGCTGCCGGACGTTCGCGGGCCGCACGACGTGCACGGCCGGCCTCTTTGCCGACGCTGTCACCGGCGCAGCCGCAGCCGTTGCGGCGGTTGCGACCGTACCGGACACTGCGATCGCCAGAGCCGAAACCGCAGCCAGTTGTGTGCGTGCCATCCTCATCTAATCCCCCGTTCTCTGGGCCGCCGGCAGGCCGATTGACCCGTCGGCTGATTGACCACGTGCGCACAGTAGCCGATCGAATACAAATTGCCTACGTGGGGCGCGCGGATAGCCTGGCGCGTTCTCACGGTGGACCTAGCGTCATATTGACGGACGCCGCGTACTCAGACCTTTCGTCCAGGCGCCCATCGCCCGCCGACCATGATCCGAGCCTTTTCGGAGATATTCACCGAGACACTCTCGGATCATGAAAATCGGCCGACTTGTGTATGCCGCGAGAAAATGGTGATCAGGGACAGCCTGGCGGGCCGTACAGGTGGAGATCGTGATGCCGCTCTCATCGTTGTTGACGTCGCTGGAAACTCCAGGGCCCGGCAGCCAGAACCGGGCCGCCTCGCGGGGCCGCGGGACGGGAGTTATCTGCCCTAACCGCCGCATGCTCCTGAACTGACGCGCAGGCGCGCGAGCAACGCCTTGACGGTAGCCGCGGATTCCGCGGCCGCGCGACTCTGCCGCCCGGTGGCCTGGCCGGGACTGGGGTTCTGGCCGGAGCCGGAGTTCTGGCTGGGCCCGGGATTCTGGCTGGGCCCGGGATTCTGGCTGGGCCCGGGATTCTGGCTGGGCCCGGGATTCTGGCTGGGCCCGGGATTCTGGCTGGGCCCGGGATTCTGGCTGGGCCCGGGATTCTGGCTGGGCCCGGGTTCAGGGATGTTGACCAGGTGACGCTGAATCTGCACGTTCGCCCCGCCGAGGCCCGCAAGGGTGACGTCGTCCCACGCCTGCAGGCGATGCGTGGCACGGTCGAAGTAAAGTACCGCGCATTCGAGCGGGGTCGGTGGCGTGGACTGCAGGGCGCGCAATCCCGCGCCGCCCGTCGAGCCTTGTACGAACAGGAACGTACCGCCGGGCAGCATCTGGGTCAGGCGGCGGTGCAGGTGCCCCGCGAGCACGAGCTTGACGGCCCCGGCGAGGGGCACGGCCGCGGCGGGGTCGTGCACGACGGCGATGTCAGGTGGCGGGTTCGCCTGGGCGGCCGTGGCGGCAAGCTGCCGGCCCATCGCGACCACCTCCCGCTCGCCTGGGACCTGGACGGCGAGGTTGGGCGTGAACCGGGGGTCACCGGCGCCGATGATCCGCAGGCCATCGACGGTGACCACCTTGCCGGTCAGCACGACGGCGTTTTTCTGCCTGGAAACCGCCTGCTGGGTAACGTCCGAGTCGTGGTTTCCCTTCACGAAGACGTACGGCATCCCGAATGTCGGTACCTCTTTCGCGAACGCGTTCTCCGGGCCGCTGCCGTGATCGGTGAGGTCGCCGGAGTCGATGATGAAGTTGACGTGGAACTCGTCCGTCAGCGAGTGCATGACGTTCCATGCGGCGGGATTGTCGTGGATATCAGAGACGTCGAGGACTCGTATCGTGTCCGGACTTGGCTGGTAGGTGGGCAGGTGTGAGGTTGCCTGGTAGAGCTGCGAAACGTTGGTGACCAGCCGCGCGAGTTCCCTGCGGTAGGCCTGGAAGCTTGTCACTATGCCCTGCGTCGTGCCGATTAACGACGGGGCGCTCGACAGCAAGCCAGTGTAGCGGGGCTCAAGGATCGCGTCGGGGTTCCAGGTCGCCGCAGCGATCAGGCCGCTTGCGGCAAAGACGGCAACTGATATGCCGCCGGCGGCAAGGGCCCGGCCCAGACGGCGGAACACCAGCAGCCCAAGCAGCAGGCTTCCCACGGCCGCGGCGAGCACGCCGCGCAGCGCGACCACGGTCACGGCGTGCCTAAAATCACGGCTGACCTCGCTAGGCATATCCCGGAGCCGGCCAGGATCGTGCGAGATCGCGCGGATGTCGTTCTCCTTGATCCGCTGAACCGTCAGGTCGAGCCGCAGCAAGCCGCGATGGCTGTCGATTTGCAGCGTGCCCAGGGGAGGTATCTCGACCACGGTCTGCCCGGTAAGCGACGGCTGGAGCGCCATGCGTGTCTCGACTGGGCCGATAGCGACGTTGCTATGCCCGCCGAGGACGAGGCCGAGCCAGGCGCCGAGCAGTGCCACCACGATCAGTGCCAGGACGCGGCCGACCATCCGCGCTGCCCGCGACATCGCCAGCCTGGACCAGATCCTCCGCTGCGAGCCGCTTTCCGCCAGGGTCACGGTTTTCCCATTACCCCGCTCCTGTACTCGCCAATAGCCCAGGTCTCAGCAATGGCTGTCTGCCGCGTATGCGAGGGCTGGGCGAGTTCCCACGCGGAGCAGTTTTGTCCGAACTTGTCCGAACATTCTTCGCTATCCGGAATGGCTCAGGTTTGTTGACCACCGCCAGCGGACGAGGGACTCGGCGAGGAGGAGCAGGCTGATCTCTGCCGTGCTCAGTGCCCAGAGCCAAGCACGTTCGCGGAAAGGGCGAGCGCGGCTCGGCATCCGGCGGCTAGTCCCCAGGCCAGATCCGCGCCCGAGGTATGGCCGGCCGCGAGCAGCCGGGTGGCAGCACGCACGGCTGGCTCCTGGCCGGCGAACGCGCGGAGCACGGCTGCGACCTCGGCGGCTGCCTGGCCTCTGGCGGCGCAATGCAGCAGGGTGGCGGAAACCGACGTTGTCCGGTCACTGGCGTCACTGGTGATAGCGGCGCCGAGCCAGTCAGCGAGCCAGACGGCCCGTGTCCCGCCCCGGATTGCGCCGCCGAGCAGGCGCAACGCGAGCAGCAGGCCTGCCAGCACGTCGTCGCCGCTCGGGGTGAGGCCTGGCCCGAGGCCGACCAGGTTTTCGGCTACTTCGACCGCACCTGCAAGGTCGCCGGCGCCGCAGTGGGCGGCCAGCGCGGCTGGCGCTGGATGGCCGTCCAGGCCCGGCCGGCGAGGGGATGTGGCGCACGCCCCTTCAAGCAGCCCGCAGCCCTGCTCAAGCCTGCCACGGGAAAGTGGGCCAAGCACCGGGGACGGGTCCCACCAGCGCCGAACCGGCACCCGGATGCGGCCGGCCTGCACGATCCCGTCACCCACCGAGGCGCCCCCATCCGCCGTCTCCGCGACCAGGAAAGCTTGCTCGGCGGCGGCGCCCCGGCGCAACCTTCCGGCCGGGCCGGGTTCGGCGGCCTGATCCGCCGTCACGACCACGGCGTTAGGCAACCGGACCGCGGTGGGCGTGACGAGCGCAAGCACCCGGGGCTCTGGGCCTGGAATGCTCAGCTCCAGATAGACGGCGACGGGGAAGGCCGCGATTACCCGAGCCGGGCGGCGTGGGCCGTCGATCAGGTTCCGCACCCCGAGGCTCGCTGCGCCCGCCATCAGTTTGGCACCTCTCGCATGGTCACGGCCTGCATGGTGATGGCCCGCATCGTGAGCGGGGCGGCGCGGTGCTTGACTGGCGCCCAGCGCTTGAACAGGGGCGGGCAGGTTTGGCGGAGGTAGCCGCGGCGGACGCTACTGAGACGCCGACGGGGCTGCTTGGGGAGCGGGGGACCGTCAACCCCGTCGGCTTTTGGCACCCTAACGCTTTGCGGGCAACGCTTGTGCGCGAACTTCGCCAACTCAGGAACTACTGGTCCGTAAGGGCAGATGACCGGTGGCGAGATCCCCCGGGGCGGGAAAACAGTTGCGGAACAACTCCGGCTGTCGCGGTGCCGGCCACCGCCGCCGCACGTCGACGTGCCGCGGCAAGTAACGTGCGATGACCGGGGCAATATGGTTCCGGCAGCCATTTATCAGGGAGAATTCTTGTGAGCGGACCGCTGACAGGCATTGTTGTCGCCGATCTGACGCGCGCGCTCGCCGGGCCGCACGCGACGATGCTGCTCGGTGATCTCGGCGCCCGGGTGATCAAGGTCGAGCAGCCGGGAACGGGCGACGAGTGCAGGCACTGGGGGCCGCCGTTCGCCGGGCCTCCTGACGATCAAGTGAGTACCTATTTTCTGTCCTGCAACAGGAACAAGGAATCGGTCACCTGCAATCTGAAGTCGGCCGATGGCAGGATACTGCTTGCCCGCCTGGCCCGGCACTGCGACGTCCTCGTCGAGAACTTCAGGCCTGGAGTGCTCGACAGGGCCGGGTTCGGCCCCAGTCGGCTGCACGAGCTCAATCCCCGGCTGGTGATCTGCTCGATCAGCGGTTTCGGGCACGACGGTCCCGAGCATGAGCGTCCCGGATATGACCAGATCGTCCAGGGTGAGGCGGGCCTGATGAGCGTGACAGGGCCGGACCGAGATCACCCCGTCAAGTCGGGCCTGTCCGTCGCGGACATCCTCGCCGGGGTGAACGCCGCGGTGGGTGTGCTCGCTGCGCTGGTTGAGCGGCAGCAGACAGGTCGCGGCAGGGTGGTTCGTACATCACTGCTCGCTTCGGTCGTCGGCGCCCACGCGTTCCAGGGCACGCGCTGGACGGTGGCTGGCGAGGTGCCGCACATGACGGGGAACCATCACCCGTCGATCGCGCCCTACGGCGCGTTCAGGTGCGCTGACGGTCTGATCCAGATCGGCGTGGCCAACGAGCAGCAGTGGCGGCGCTTCGCCGCGATCGGCGGACTTGATCCCGATGACGAGCGGTTTCTGGCGAACCACCTGCGGGTTACACATAGGGACGAACTGACAGCGGAGATCGAGGCGCGGCTCGTCGTCGCGGGCCGCGCGCACTGGCTTGGGCTATTGGGCGAGGCGGGCGTGCCCGCGGGCTCGATTCGCACCATCGACGAGGTCTATCAGTGGGAACAGACGCTTGCCCAGGGCTTGGTGATCACGGTGCGACATCCGGTGCTCGGCAGCATCGACCTCCCCGGTCCTGCGCTCCGATTCGAGGATGACGGGGCGGCCGATGGGAGCGTTCGAGCCGGTGCGGACGCCCGGGATGGCCATCTGGAGCACGCGCCGCCGCCCTTGCTTGGCCAGCATGACGCCGTCGTGCGGGCGTGGCTCGATGAGAAGGACGCCGCGGGCCGCCGCACCACGTGATGACGGTTGCCTGCGCGGAACCGCCTGCGACCCGCTGGTTTACGATCATTGCGCCTGCGGCGCGAGCCGGCCGCTGCGGATCGCGTCCGCGGCAAGCACGCCGAACAGATAGAAATACGCGGCTTCCTCATCGTCGAAGAACCGAACCTCGTGTTTGGCGCCGTACGTCGCGCTGAACACCTCGTATCCGTCGTCGGTCTTGATCAGGCACAGCGCGCCGTCGATCTCCTCGTCGACAGCGTAGGACCCGTGCGGTATCGCGGCCATGTCAATGAGGTCCTTGAAGACCGAGCGGGTCTCCACCCGCGTCCTCCCGCGCCTGCCGCCAGGCGCGGGTACGTCCGCCCCAGTGGGTCCGGCGAGGTCGCGTCCCGGCGAGTATGGAGGCACTGGCGGCCCGTATGAGGCACCTGCGGATGAGAGGCCCACAGAGGCCTCCACGGATGCGGGTAGCCAGGATTCGCGAGGCACCGGCGCCCGCGGCACGAACGGCGTCGGGCGAGCCGACGATCCGGCGGATGGCCCAACCGCCGATGGCCCAGCCGCGGATCGCCCAGCCGCGGATGGCCCAGCCGCCGGCGGAACATGCTCGGGCGGCCCAGGCTCAGGTGGCCGCGGGTCGGGGCGGTGCGCCGTTACTCCCGGCACGGAGGCCGTTTGGGGCAGATACGGTGCTTCCTGCGGACCGGAGGCGGGTGGGCCAAGCTGCGATCCGGGCGCAGCCAGCTGAGCCCGCGCCTGGTCAGGCGGGCCGGCGGGCGGTGGGTTCGGCGACGACACGGCCAGCAGTGGCACAGTCGCTGGGCCGTCTTGCGCACCGGGGAGCCCGGAGGTTGGTGCGGCACGTGGCGGCGCTTCCGGCGGGAGGGCGCCGAGCGGTGCGGGCGTTGCCGCAGGCGTAGGCGGTTGGGTGGGTGGCAAGGAGGCGGGCCCGTGCGGCGGAACTGCCGAGTTACGGATTCGCGGTGGCCGCGGTGCGGATTCGACCCGCTTCGGGAGCTGTGGGATGGCGCGGCCTTCCTGTGCGTCCGTCCAGCCGGTTCCCGACCTTTCCTCGCTCGGTGTGAGACCGGCTAGGGCATGCTCTGGGTCCTGCTGGTCCGGGCCGTGTTGCCCTGGGCCTCGCTGGTAGGTGGGCGCGTCCAAGCCACCGTGCTTTATTCCCTCCCGTGGCCTGCGTACGTGTTGCGGGGTACCAGGCGCCGGCCCGTCTTCCCACGCAGTTGAGGCTTCTGCGCGTGCGCCCTCGGTGCCTGCACTGGCAACCGAAACGGCTGCGCTGGGCCCCCCTGCGCTGGGCCCCCCTGCGCTGGGCCCCCCTGCGCTGGGCCCCCCTGCGCTGGGCCCCCCTGCGCTGGGTCCCCCTGCTGTCGGGCCCGCTGCCGTCGGCCCCGCCACGCGTGAATCCTCCGTATTCGACCTCTCCGTACTTGAACTTCCCCTGCTCGAATTCCCCCTGCTCGAATTCCCCGTGCCCTCCACCTCGACCGGGGCCCCCTGGACGCCCCGCGAAGACCGCCGCGGCGTGTACACGCCATTGCCGGACGGCGCGTGGCCCGTGTAACCGGCTCCTGTCGGCGTGCCAGCGTCGTCCCAGTCGCGCGCCGCGCGCGCGCCGTGTGCGCCGCTGCTGTGTGCGCCGCCCGTGCCGCCCGGCGCGGAGAATCCGTGCCAGCTGCCGGTGCCGGTCGACTCGGGCCTTCCGCGACCGGTGTCATGGCCTGC
>Ga0335078_10000602_pt1 | contig 55234 bp, 55 predicted proteins | sample Lox_Sample_32_FD_206711 | JGI IMG/M metagenome (GOLD analysis project Ga0335078, IMG submission 206711) | Soil microbial communities from Loxahatchee National Wildlife Refuge, Florida, United States - Lox_Sample_3.2 | ecosystem: Environmental > Terrestrial > Soil > Wetlands | place: USA... | reverse complement strand
CGAACGAGCGCAGGAGCGGCTTCAAGAGCCCCAGCCGCGGCAAGGTCCAGTAGATCGCGTGGTTGACCTCGCTCTCGCCCGGCGTGAGCGGCGTCACCGCCGTGAGATTGACGAGGCGATGGCGCCCGACCTTCACGTCCTCGATCCTGATGCCCGGCAGGCGAAAGGCGATCTCGGTCTCGGGCGTGCCGCCCAGGATGCGATAGGCGTTGCTGTTTCGCGACGGTGCGTGGCGCAGCATGGTGAAGCCGAAGGGGCTGGGCGCGAACGCCTTCTCCTTCTCGTGGATCGAGCGGCGCGAGCGCCACCACCATGCGCGATGGACGAAGGCGCCGTGCGAGGGATCCATCAACCCGATCACGGCGTGATCGATGCCGCACGGCATGCGCACGCTCTCATAAAGATCGGGGCCCCGCTCGCCGAATTCCGGCAGCACGGGGATCTCGGGGGCTTCCTCGGGCTTCGTGCCGAAGAACACCCACACATTTCCTTGCACCTCGCGCGCCGGATAGGACCGCACGCGGATGCGCCCGACCTCGACATCCTCGCCCGTGGCGAGCGAGGGAATGGCAACGCAGCGCCCCGAGGGCGCGAAGCGCCAGCCGTGATAGCAGCATTCGAGCTCGTGCCCGTCGAACCGGGCGTGCCGCAGCGGGATACCGCGATGGGGGCAAAGGTCCTTGAGCGCGAAGACTTGTCCCTCGGCGTCGCGGCCGAGGAGCACGGGCTCGCCAAGGAGGGTTTTCGCCACCGTCCGCCCGCGCCCGAGTCGCGCGCCGGGGAGCGCGAAATACCACATCTCCCGCAACGGCGCGGCGGTGTCCTCCACTATTGGCTCCGGGATTGGCCAGGGTTGGCGGAGCCTAACCCGCCGCGGCCGCCGGCAAAAGGGTGCCTCGCCGGCACAGAATTTGTGCCGGTGCGAACGATCGGCTCCGCCAAATGTTGGCAATGCGTGCAAGCAGTAGCATTTCCTTGCTCCCCGCCCAACGTGCAGTTAAGGTGCGGCGCACAAATTGCGCGTATTTCGTGATTTGGCCGAGTGTAAAATCAAGGGCTTAGAGGTGGTCCATGGATGATGTTCTGCGCCGCGACGTGCGGCGCGCCTATGCGCTCGAGGACCTCACGGTCGGTATGACCGCCTCCTACCGCCACACCATCACAGACGCCGATGTCAGGACATTCGCCGACCTCACCGGCGACCACAACCCGCTCCATCTCGACGAAGAGTTCGCCCGCACCACGCGCTTCAAGGGGCGCGTCGCGCACGGGATGCTGACGGCGAGCTATTTCTCGACCGCGCTCGCGATCATGCCGGGGCCGGGCACGGTCTATTTGTCGCAAAGCCTCGCCTTCAAGGCGCCGGTCCGGATCGGCGACACGGTCGAGGCGCGTGTCACGGTCGCCGAGATCATCCGCGAGCGCGGCCGCGTCGTTCTGAAAACGCAGTGCCTCGTCGGCGACACCGTCGTCGTCGATGGCGAGGCGATGGCGCTCGTCCCCGCGCGCGGCTGAGCGCCGGCACTGATATCGCACAATTTGAATTGTAACAGCCGACTAGTCGGAGTCGCGTTGGATGGTTGATTTGAGCCACTGGACACGCCCGCGCGCCTCTCGTTCCGCGATTTCTTCAGAGCCGCACAAAGCTTCGATCCGATCCGGCCAGTAAGGAGACATGGCATACCAACCCGCACCAAGCGGATCGTCGGCGATGTATTCCTCCTCGATGTAGCCGTAGACGCCATCTGTCCGCCGCACAATGACAAGGCGGCGTTCGTAGCTCGGATGGTAGATGGTTTTGAGCCTAGCTTCGATCACGGCTCACCAGACTACCAGGGAACCATCTTCCAACGGTTTCTGCGCTTCGATCAAGGTGCGATCTCCTCCGCCTCGCCATTCTGGCGGGATCGCACCGCAGCTTCTATCTTCCGGTCGGTATGCGCATTCTCCGCTATGGGCGGGCCGCGGGCGCCGATCGCGGCGCGGTCCTCGCCATCGGCAATTTCGACGGGCTGCATCTCGGCCATCAGACCGTGCTGGCCGAGGCTCGCGCGCGGGCGCGCGCCGCCGGCGCCCGCTTCGGTGTCCTCACTTTCGAGCCCCATCCGCGGAGCGTGTTCCAGCCTGGCACCGCGCCCTTTCGCCTTACGCCCTTTCGCGACAAAGTGCGGCTCATGGCCGCGCTCGGAGTCGAGCTCCTGGTCGCGCGCCCCTTCAGCATCGGCTTCGCCAAGAAGACGGCCGAGGACTTCGTGCGCGAGCTCCTGGTCGGCGCGCTCGGCGTGCGCCAGGTCGTGGTCGGCTACGATTTCGTGTTCGGCAATGCGCGGCGCGGCAACCCCGCGCTCCTACGCGAACTCGGCACCGAGCACGGCTTCGGCGTCAACGTCGTCGATCCGGTCGCGAACGCGAGTGGTGCCGCCTATTCCTCGACCCTGATCCGCAAGCATCTCTCCGAAGGCCGCCCGCGCGAGGCGGCGGCGCTGCTTGGGCGCTGGTGGGAGATGGGCGGACACGTGCAGACCGGCGAGCGGCTCGGCCGCACTATTGGTTTTCCGACCGCCAATCTCGGCCTCGCCGACTATCTGCGCCCGCTCCCCGGCGTCTACGCCGTGCGTGCCGCGGTCGGCGAGGGCGGTGCCGCGCGCTGGCATGACGGCGTCGCCAATCTCGGCTGGCGTCCGACGGTGGGCGGCCGCGACCTCAGGCTCGAGGCGCATCTCTTCGACTTCTCAGGCGATCTCTACGGCAAGCCTCTGCGCGTCGCCTTCATCGGGCATCTGCGCCCCGAGCAGCGCTTCGCCGGGCTCGACGCCTTGAAGGCGCAGATCGCCGCCGACTGCGAGAAGGCGCGCGAGATGTTGCGCGGCGGCCAAAAACTCCCGCTCGAAGACGATGCGTAGAAACCTCGCCGTACTTTATGCCGTGCTCGGCGCCGGCAATCTCGCCGCCTGGATCGCGGCGCTTGCCGTCTTCCGCGATCGCCCGGTGCTTCTTGGCACGGCCTTCCTCGCTTACAGCTTTGGCCTCCGCCATGCCGTCGACGCCGATCACATCGCCGCCATCGACAACATCACGCGGAAGCTGATGCAGGAGGGACGGCGGCCGCTCGCGGCCGGACTCTATTTCTCGCTCGGCCACGCAACCGTCGTGGCGCTCGCCTCGGCGGCGCTCGCGCTCGCGACGACGCGCTTTGCCGCGCATGTCGAGGCGCTCCGCGATGCCGGCGCACTCGTCGGCACGCTCCTCTCCGCGCTCGTGCTGTTCATCGTCGCCGCGCTCAACTGCGCCGTGCTCGGCGCGCTGTGGCGGCGCCTCGGCGCGGCGCGCGGCGCCGGCGCGCGCGAGGATGCCGCGCTCGATTCACTCTTGGCGCAACGGGGATTGTGGGCGCGCCTCTTCCGCCCGCTCTTCCGACTCGTCACGCGCTCGTGGCACATGTATCCGCTGGGCTTCCTCTTCGGGCTCGGCTTCGACACCGCGACCGAGGTGGCCGTCCTCGCGATCGCCGCCGCCGAGAGCGCCAAGGGGTTGAGCTTCGGCGCGGTGATGATCTTCCCCGCGCTCTTCGCCGCCGGGATGGCGCTTGTCGATGCCACCGACAGCGTGCTCATGGTGGGCGCCTATGGCTGGGCGTTCGTCGATCCCGCGCGCAAGCTCTTCTACAATTTCACCATTACGCTCGCTTCGGTGATGGTGGCGGTGGCGGTGGGCGGGATCGAGACGCTGGGCCTCGCGGTCGACCGCTGGGGCCTCGACGGCCCGTTCTGGCGTCTCGTCGCGGCGCTCAATGCGAATTTCGCCGGAGTCGGCTATGCCGTGATCGGCTTTTTCCTCGCCGCCTGGGCCGGCTCGGCGCTCTACTGGCGTCTCAGATATGCCGGCAAGGCGGCAGGGCCCGGTTGATCTAAGCCCCTCTACCCTATATCCATTCGCCCGAGAGCGAAGGATGGCAACCGACTACCGTTCGACGGTCTTTCTGCCGCAGACCGATTTTCCCATGCGCGGCGATCTGCCGAAGCGCGAGCCTGGCCTGCTCGCGCGCTGGGCGGCGCTCGACCTCTACGCGCGGCAGCGCCAGGCCGCCGCCGGACGTCCGAAGTTCGTGCTCCATGACGGGCCGCCCTACGCCAACGGCAACCTCCATATCGGCCACGCGCTCAACAAGATCCTGAAGGATGTGATCAACCGCGCGCAGCAGATGGCGGGCTTCGACGCCAACTACGTGCCCGGCTGGGACTGCCACGGGCTTCCGATCGAATGGAAGATCGAGGAGGAATACCGCGCTAAGAATCGCTCCAAGGACGATGTACCCGTGCTCGAGTTCCGGCGCGAGTGCCGCGAGTTCGCAGCGCATTGGGTCAAGGTGCAGAGCGCCGAGTTCCAGCGTCTGGGTGTCGTCGGCGACTGGCGCAATCCCTACACCACCATGAGCAACGCCGCCGAGGCGCAGATCGCGCGCGAGATCGGCAAGTTCCTGATGAATGGCGGGCTCTACAAGGGTGCGAAGCCGGTGATGTGGTCGATCGTCGAGAAGACGGCCCTGGCCGAGGCCGAGATCGAATATCACGACCACACTTCGGACCAGGTGTGGGTGAAGTTCCCGGTCGTCCAGTTCCGCCCCGGCCTGCCCAAATCGTTCGGTACCGCGTCGATCGTGATCTGGACGACGACGCCGTGGACGCTTCCCGGCAACCGCGCCATCGCCTATGGCGAGGACATCGAATATCTCTTGCTCGAGGTGGGCGCGGCGGGCCCTACGAGTCTTGCTACGCGCGGCGAGCGCATCGTCGTGGCGCAATCGCGCCGCACCGCGCTCGAGGAAGAGTTGAGCTTCATCGGCCAGACGCTCACCGTCTTCAAGGGGAGCGCGCTTGCCGGCGCCCTGTGCCGCCATCCGCTCAAAGGTCAGGGCTACGATTTCGACGTGCCGCTCCTGCCCGGCGATTTCGTCACGGACGAGGATGGCACCGGCTTCGTGCATGAGGCGCCAGGCCACGGCGATGTCGATTTCGAGCTCTGCCGCAAATATCACATCGACGCGCCGCAAACGGTGGCCGAGGACGGAACCTATTACCCGCATGTGCCGCTCTTCGCCGGCAAGCACGTCTACATGCCGGACGGCACCGCCGGCGACGCCAACCGCGCTGTGATCGATGCGATCAAGGCTGCGGGCTGTCTCTTGGGCGAAGGCCGGCTCGTTCATTCCTATCCGCATTCGTGGCGCTCGAAGGCGCCGCTCATCTTCCGCAACACGCCGCAATGGTTCATCGCCATGGCGGCCAACGGTTTGCGCGATAAGGCGCTTGCCGCCATCGCTGCGACAGAGTGGTTCCCGCCGCAGGGCGAGAACCGCATCCGCGCCATGATCGAGACGCGGCCCGACTGGTGCATCTCGCGCCAGCGCGCCTGGGGCGTGCCAATCGCCGTGTTCGTCAACAAGAGGAACGGCGAGCCGCTGCGCGACCAGGCCGTGATCGACCGCATCGCCGCTGCGTTCGAGCAGAGGGGCGCCGATGCCTGGTACGACACCGATCCGCGCGAGTTCCTGGGGGCGGGCCGCGATCCTGCCGACTTCGAGCAGGTCACCGACATCGTCGACGTGTGGTTCGACAGTGGCTCGACCCATGCCTTCGTGCTGGAGCGCCGTCCCGATCTCGCCTGGCCCGCCTCGCTCTATCTCGAAGGCTCCGATCAGCATCGCGGCTGGTTCCACAGCTCGCTCCTCGAATCCTGCGGCACGCGCGGCCGCGCGCCCTACGACAAGGTGCTGACGCACGGGTTCCTCCTCGACGAGGGCGGATTCAAACTGTCGAAATCGGCCGGCAACGCCTTCTGGCTCGCCGACACGCTCAAGGATCACGGCGCCGACATCCTGCGGCTTTGGGTCGTGGGCTCCGACTACACCGAGGATGTGGGCTTCGGTCCCGACATCCTGAAGCATCACACCGAGGCCTATCGTCGTCTGCGCAACACGCTGCGGTATCTCTTGGGCGCCTTGAAGGGCTTCAAGGCGGACGAGCGCGTCGCCGACCGCGAGATGCCCGAGCTTGAGCGCTACGTGCTCCATCGCTTGTCGGAGCTGGACGCGCTCGTGCGCGCGACCTCGTCGTCGTTCGACTTCCACACGCTCTTCACCGCGCTCCACACGTTCTGCGCGGTCGATCTCTCGGCCTTCTATTTCGACGTGCGCAAGGATGCGCTCTATTGCGACCTGCCAGACGCGCCGCGCCGGCGCGCCGCGCGCACCGTGCTCGATCGCGTGTTCGACTGCCTCGCGCGCTGGCTCGCGCCCGTCCTTTGCTTCACTGCCGAGGAGGCGTGGCTTGCGCGGCACGGAACGGGCGATGGCACGAGCGTCCATCTCGAGCTCTTCCCCGACCTGCCGGCGACCTGGCGCGATCCCGCGCTTGCGGCAAAATGGAGCCGCATCCGCGACCTGCGCCGCGTCGTCACCGGCGCCATCGAGATCGCGCGCGCGGAAAAGCGCTTGGGCTCGAGCCTTCAGGCCGGGATCGTGCTCCACGCCCCCGACGATGCGGCCACATTCGGCGGCCTCGATCTCGCCGAACTCTGCATCACCTCGGCGGCGCAGCTCAGCACCGATGCGCCGCCCGCCGGCGCCTTCGCGCTCGCCGATGTGGCCGGGGTCGGCGCCGTGGTGACGCTCGCCCCCGGCGACAAGTGCCAGCGCTGCTGGCGCGTGCTGCCCGAGGTCGGCACGATCAAGGAAGCGCCCGATCTCTGCCACCGCTGCGCCGACGCCGTCGCCGCGATCGGCCTGCCCGCTGCCGAATGAAGACATGCGCCTCGGCTTAGCGGTGGCGGTGCTCGCGGCGCTCGTCGATCAGGCGGCGAAGCTCGGCGTGCTGCGTCTCTTCACGGCCGACGGCCCGCATATCATGCCGGTACTGCCGGTCTTGAATTTCGCGCTGACGCTCAATCGCGGCATGAGCTTTGGCCTCTTCAACACAGGCTCGGCGATGAACGCGCTCGTCTTCACGCTGATCGCCGCGGTGATCGTCGCGGCGCTCCTCGTCTGGCTCGCGCGCGCGCAGGACGCATTGCTCCGGATCGCGATCGGCCTCGTCGTCGGCGGCGCCATCGGTAACGTCATCGACCGGCTCGCGCGCGGCGCCGTCATCGACTTCCTCGATTTCCACGTTGGGCCCTATCATTGGTTCGTGTTCAATCTCGCCGACGCGGCGATCTCGGTGGGGGTCGGGCTCATGATCATCGACGGCTTGCGCGGCCGGCGCGAACCGCGTAATTAGGGGACTTTCGTGGGGGCGGTGGCTTTGTCTTTCCGGGTCTCGTTAATCATTTGCGCTCTACTTGCGGTTACAGCCGTCTCCGGCTGTGACAGCTTCAATCGCGCGATTGGGCGCGAGAAGGTGATCCCCGACGAGTTCGCCGTCGTGTCGCGCGCGCCCCTCGCGGTGCCGCCGGACTACTCGCTGCGCCCGCCGCGCATCGGCGAGCAGCGGCCACAGGAGCAGCCGACCGCCGAACAGGCACGCCAGACGGTGTTCCGTGTCGGCGACGATCAGAAGGCGAACCTGCCGCCTGCGGCGGATCAGAGGAGCGCCGGCGAGTCGGAGCTTCTAAAGCAGGCGGGAGCGGCCGACGCGCCCAAGGACATCCGCCGGCTTGTCGAGACCGACGCCAGCGGTCAGGTCAGCGACAGCTTCGTCGACAAGCTCGCCTTCTGGCGCAAGGATCAGAAGCTCGGGCCCACCGACGCTGTGATCGATCCCGTGGCCGAGCAAGACCGGCTCGACGCCAACCGCGGCGCCGCGTCGACGGCAGCACCGGCACCGGAGCTGACCGGCAAGCCGGTGATCGAGCGCACCAAGAGCTCCTCGGGCGGCGGTTTCTTCTCCTGGCTTTTCTGAGGCGCTGGCGGCCCTAGGGCCAAGCGGGCACAATGGTGCCGATGTTGCGCCAGCTTCCGCCGGTCGTCGTCAATCGCATCGCCGCGGGCGAGGTGATCGAGCGCCCGGCCTCGGCCGTCAAAGAACTCGTCGAGAACGCCATCGACGCCGAGGCACGCCGCATCGAGGTGACGCTCTTGGCCGGCGGGCAAAGCCTGATATCCGTGCGCGACGACGGCATCGGCATGACGCGCGACGAGCTTTCGCTCGCGGTCGAGCGCCACTGCACCTCGAAGCTGCCCGACGACGATCTTCTGCGCATTCGCACGCTCGGGTTCCGCGGCGAGGCGCTCCCCTCGATCGGCGCCGTGAGTCGCCTCACCGTCACGAGTCGCCGCCGCGGCGAGTCCCACTCTTGGTCGCTCGCGGTCGAAGGCGGCGCCAAGGGCGAGGCCGCGCCCGCGGCGCTTGCCGCCGGCACGCTCGTCGAGGTGCGTGATTTATTCTTCGCCACGCCCGCGCGCCTCAAGTTCCTGAAATCGCCGCGGACCGAGCGCGAGCAGGCGGTCGACGCGGTATCGCGCCTCGCGATGGCTTATCCCGCGATCGGCTTCAGCGTCACGGGCGACGACAACCGCGTGCACCTTCGCCTTCAGGCGCAGCGCGGCACAGCCGAAGAAGCGCGCCGCGCGCGGCTTGCCGCGATCCTGGGCGAGGATTTTGCGGAGAACGCGCTTGAGATCTCGGCCGCGCGCGACGGCTTCGTCGTGACCGGGCTCGCAGGATTGCCGACGCTCAATCGCGCGACGGCGCGCGATCAGTATCTCTTCGTCAACGCGCGGCCGGTGCGCGACAAGCTTCTCGCCGGCGCGGTACGCGGCGCCTACCAGGATTTCCTCGCGCATGACCGCCATCCGATGGTGGTGCTGTTCCTCACCGCGCCCGAGGACGCGGTCGACGTCAACGTCCATCCGGCGAAGGCGGAGGTGCGCTTCCGCGACGCCGCTCTCGTGCGCGGGCTCATCGTCGGCGCCTTGCGCCACGCGCTGCAAGGGGCCGCGCATCGCGCCTCGACCACGGTCGCGGACGCGGCGCTCGCCTCGTTCGCGCCGCACGGCTGGGCGCCGGCGCGCGCTCCGGCATGGATGCCTGCCGCGGGTCTCGCCGAGGATCGCGCCGCTTACGTGTCGCAGGCTCCCCTCGGCGAGCTCGCCCCTGCCGCGCGCGCGGCTGCGGCCGCCGACGCCGGTGCCGCTTTATTTCCCTTGGGCGCCGCGCTCGCGCAACTGCACGAGACCTATGTCGTCGCCGAGACCGCCGACGGACTCGTCATCGTCGATCAGCACGCGGCGCACGAGCGTCTCGTCTACGAGCGCATGAAGACGGCGCTCGATCACGCCGGCGTGCCGCGCCAGATCCTACTGCTGCCCGACGTGGTCGAACTCGAAGAAGCGGCCGCGACGCGTCTTCTCGCGCGCGCGGAGGAGCTTGCTGAGCTGGGCTTCGTCATCGAGCGCTTCGGCAGCGGCGCCGTGCTGGTGCGCGAGGTGCCGGCGCTCGTGCCGGGCCTCGACGCGAAGGCGCTCGTGCGCGATCTCGCCGATGAGTTATCGGAATGGGGCGGCGCGCTCTCGCTCAAGGAACGGCTCGAAAGCGTCTGCGGCACGATCGCGTGCCACTGCAGCGTCCGCGCCGGCCGGCGCTTGAGCCAGGCCGAGATGAATGCGCTGCTGCGCCAGATGGAGGCGACGCCGCATTCGGGCCAATGCAACCATGGCCGCCCGACTTATGTCGAGCTGAAGCGCGCCGACATCGAGCGCCTGTTCGGACGGCGCTGACTATTTCCCCGTCGAGCTGTAGGGATACTGCAGCGTCCCTGTCTTGAAGGCGGGCGGATCGAGGATCGGCGTCTCGCCCGGCTTCTGGAACTGCTCGAGGTCGTGGCCTTTGACGCCCTGGTACTGCACCGTAAGGATGCGCGGCTGCCGCCATTCGCCGTCCTCGCCGAAGGCGATGTCGCCATAGACCGTCTTGAACGTCGTCGCGTGGATGTATTTGGCGAGCTTGTCCTGGTCCAAGGACTTCGTCCCATCGACCGCCTGCTCCAGCACCTGGAAGGTCGCGTAAACGAGCGGCGGCACGTAGAAGCCCAAAGGATCGGTGCCGGCCTCCTTGGCCTTCGCGCGGTATTTCGCGATGAACTCGTCAATGCCGGGGAACTCCATCGTCTTCTCATGGACGAAGAGCTCGTAATCGACGAGCCCGTTCAAATGCTCGCCCATCTGCGCCTTGATGGTGCCGAGCTGCGGCCCGACGATCGCGCCACCGAACATCTTGGCGGTGAGCCCCTGCTCCTCGACCGCGCGCAGGAACCCTGCGCTGTCGGCCGGATATGACGCGAGATAGACGAGATCTGCGCCGGCCGCCTTGATCGATTGGATGACCGGGCTGAAATCGACCTGGTTCGGCGGATAGACGCGGTCGTAGACGATCTTGAGCCCGTCCTGCTGGATCCAGTGCTTCGCGCCTTCGATCGCGTTCTTGGAGAATTCCGCGTCCGCCCCGGTCAGGGCCACCGTCTGCGGCTTCGGATTCATGGCCATGGCGGCGGCGAAATAGCCTTGCGAGATCGCCTCCTTGCCGTGTGGGCCATAGGGCATGGTCTGGAAGAAGCGCGGATAGTGGAATTCGTCATTGACCGCCAACGCGAGCGTGTCGAGCAGCATGGCGTTGTGCTGGATGATGATCGGCATCGCGGCCGAGCTGTAATTCGTGCCCGAGCCGGTGATGAGGTCGACCTTGTCGACGTCGAGAAGCTTCGTGTAGATGCCGGGATCGAGCGCCGGGTTGCTCTGGTCGTCGTAATGGACGATCTCGACCTTGCGGCCCAGGAGCCCGCCCTTGGCGTTGACGTCGTCGGCCCAGATCTGCGCCGTCACCGTATATTGCTTGCCGACGCCGGCGCTGCCACCGGTCTCGGAGATGGCGAAGCCGACCTTGATCGGCGCTTGCCCCTGCGCAGTGGCATTGCCCGCGCTCATTCCCGCGCCCACAAGCATCGCAGCTGCCGCTACCCCCCAGACCCGCATCGCTCCCTCCCAGAGATTTGCGCCGATCTTGGCGGATGAACGTCGACGCGTCACCAATCGAATTTCAATGCAGAGGCCCGCTGAGGTCGCGCAGAAGGCGCGGAGTGCGACCATTGCTCCAGCGCCCTTCGCGAGCCCGCGGCGTCCTCGGCGTCAAAACTTCACGTGCCGTATCTCAGAAAGAGAATCCGCGCGGCGCCGTAGTGGCGCTCGTCGAGCAGCGTGAAGCCCTCGGGCGGCGTGAAATCCGCGCGCGCGGCAAGCTCGAGCACGACGAGCGCGCCGGGCGCGAGCCAGCCGGCGGCGGCCAGGGCGGCGAGCGCCGATGCTTCGAGCTCCTCGCCATAGGGCGGATCGACGAAGGCGAGCGCGCACGGCGTTCCGCGCGGCGGCTTCACCGCGTCGGCGGCGATGACCTTGGCCCGCGCAGTCTCGCCGAATTTGGCGATGGTGCGCGAAAGCGCCGCGCGCGCGGCGGCATCGCGCTCGATGAAGGTCGCAAAGCGCGCGCCGCGCGATAGCGCCTCGAGCCCCATGGCGCCGGTGCCGGCGAAGAGATCAATGACGCGCGCGTCCTCGTAGACCGGACCTTCGCCGAAACGCCCGTGCGCGAGGATGTCGAACACCGCCTCGCGCGCGCGCTCGGACGTCGGCCGCACGGTGGCGCCCTTCGGCGCCTCAAGCGCTCTGCCGCGATGGCGCCCGGCGATGATCCGCATCTTTGCCCAACTGCTCGGAGAGCACCTTCTTCGGCACTTCTGCCGTTTCGCCGCGCGCGAGATTGCCCAACTGGAACGGGCCATAGGCGACGCGGATGAGCCGCGTGACCGCGAGGCCGAGATGCTCCATGACGCGGCGCACCTCGCGGTTCTTGCCCTCGGCAAGGCCCACGCTCAGCCATGCGTTCGAGCCCTGCACCTTTTCGAGCGCCGCGAGTATCGCGCCGTAGCGCACGCCGCCGACGGTCACGCCTTTGCCGAGCGCCGCGAGCGCCGCCGGATCAGGCGCGCCGTGGACGCGCACGCGGTAGCGCCGCACCCACCCGCGCTCCGGCAGTTCAAGCGCGCGCGCCAAGGCGCCGTCATTGGTGAGGAGAAGAAGCCCCTCGGAATTGAGGTCGAGCCGCCCGACCGAGACGACGCGCGGCATGTCCTTCGGCAGATGCGCGAAGACGGTGTCGCGGCCACGCTCGTCCTTGTGCGTCGTGACGAGCCCGCGCGGCTTGTGATAGCGCCAGAGCCGCGCGCGCTCGGGCTGGGGCAGCGGCGCGCCGTCGACGCGGATGTCGTCCTCGGCTTCGGCATTGACGGCCGGGCTTTCGAGCACGCGCCCGCCGATGCTGACGCGGCCCGCGCCGATGAGCCGCTCGGCCTCGCGTCGCGAGCACAGCCCGGCGCGCGCGATGAGCTTGGCGACGCGCTCAGCCACAGGCGGCGATGAAGGACTGGAAGATGCGCCGGTCGCCGTCGGAAAGGAGATATTCGGGATGCCATTGCACGCCGAGGCAGAAGCGGCGGCCGGGCGCCTCGATCCCTTCGATGATGCCGTCCTCGGCCACGGCGTCGACGATGAGGCCCTGGCCCGGCGCCTTCACCGCCTGATGGTGGGCGCTGTTGACCGGAAGCTCGTCCGTGCCGGCGACACGATGGAGCAGCGTGCCGGGCGTGATGCGAACCCGATGGCCGGGTTCGGTGCGCGGGTTGGGCTGCTCGTGCGCCAATGCGTTCGGCACCTCGTCGGGGATGTGCTGGACGAGCGTGCCGCCCAGCGCGACGTTCAAAAGCTGCTGCCCGCCGCAGATGCCGAGCACCGGCATATCGCGCGCGACCGCCTCGCGCGTGATCGCAAGCTCGAAATCGGTGCGGCGCTCCTTCAGCTTCACCGTGTCGTGGCGGGTCACCGCGCCGAAGAGCGCGGGATCGACGTCGAACGCGCCGCCCGTCACCACGAGCCCTTTTACGAGTGCCAGATAAGCGGCGACCGCCGCGCCCTCGTGCGGCAGCAAAATTGGTACGCCGCCCACTGCGGCGATCGCGTCGCAGTAATTCTCGCGGAGCGCGTACCACGGGTGGGTCTTGGAATAGCCGCCCTTGTCCTCGCGGTCGAGCGTCAGGCCGATGATGGGCTGTGCCATGGCGCGCATATTACACCCTCCTTCCTTTACACCCCTCCCCCTTGCTCTTTTTTCCCTCCCCCTTCGAAGAGGAGGGTAGGGGTGGGGGGTGACCAGGCCTAAACTCGCCTCCGCATGACTCGTTCGCCCATGTCCCTCGCCGTGGCGGAAGCCGAAGCCGCGTTCGCGCGCGACGACGTGCCGGTCGGCGCCGTCGTGGTCGATTGGCGGACGGGAGAGGTCGTCGCGCGCGGCGGCAACCGGGTCGAAGTGCTGCACGATGTCACGGCGCATGCCGAGATCCTGGCGTTGCGCGCCGCGTCTGCGGCCCTTGGGGTGGCGCGGCTCGAGGGCTGCGACCTCTATGTCACGCTCGAGCCGTGCGCCATGTGCGCTGCCGCGATCTCGTTCGCCCGCATCCGCCGCCTCTATTACGGCGCGAGCGATCCCAAGGGCGGCGCGGTCGAGCACGGCCCGCGGTTCTTCGCGCAACCGACGTGCCACCACCGCCCCGACGTGTTCGGCGGCATCGACGAGGCGCGCTCGGCCGAGCTCCTGCGCCAATTCTTCGCGGCACGACGTTGAGCTTCTGGACGGCCGAAAATCAGCGGCCCGCCTTTTCCGCCGCGAGCGCGCGCCAGCCGATGTCGCGGCGCCAGAACCCGCCTGGCCAGCGGATCTTGCTGACCGCCTCGTAGGCGCGCGCCTGTGCCTCGGCGATCGTGCGTCCGAGCCCGACCACGTCGAGGACGCGCCCGCCGTCGCTGACGATGCGGCCGCCGTCCTTCCGTGTGCCGGCATGGAACAGGAGCACGTTGGCATCGCCCTCAAACGCGTCGAGCCCCTCGATCAAGCTCCCTTTCTCGTAGGCGCCGGGATACCCCTTCGCCGCCAGAACGACGCAGAGCGTCGCCTCCTCGTGCCAGCGCAGGTCGAAATTCTTGAGCACGCCGTCACGCGCCGCGATGAGCGCCGGCAGCACGTCGCTTCTGAGCCGCGGCAGCAGCACCTGCGCCTCGGGATCGCCGAAGCGGCAGTTGTATTCGATGAGCTTCGGGCCGGCGTCTGTCAGCATCAATCCGGCATAGAGCACGCCTTTGTAGGGCCGCCCTTCGGCTGCCATCGCCGCGACGGTGGGGGTGATGATCCGCGCCATCACCTCGGCCTCGAGTGCGGGCGTGAGGCACGGCGCCGGCGAATAGGCACCCATGCCGCCGGTGTTGGGGCCGGTGTCGCCGTCGAAGGCGCGCTTGTGGTCCTGCGCCGAGCCCAACGGCAGCGCATGAGCGCCATCGACGAGCGCGAAGAAGCTTGCCTCCTCGCCGGCGAGAAACTCCTCGATCACGATCTCGGCGCCGGCGGGCCCGAATTTCGCGCCCGTGAGTGCCTCGTCGATCGCGGCCTCGGCCTCGGCGAGGCTCGTTGCCACGGTGACGCCCTTGCCGGCGGCGAGCCCGTCAGCTTTGACGACGATCGGCGCGCCTTGCGCCTGTGCATAGGCCTTGGCCGCGCCCGCGTCGGAAAAGCGCCGATACTCCGCCGTCGGGATGCCATGGCGCGCGCACAGATCCTTGGTAAAGCCCTTCGAGGCTTCGAGCTGCGCCGCCGCGGCGGTAGGGCCAAAGGCAGCGATGCCCGCTTCCTCGAGCCGGTCGACCAAGCCGAGCGCCAAGGGCGCTTCCGGCCCGACCACGACGAAGTCGATGCTCTCGCGCTCCGCGAACGCGACGAGTCCCGCCACATCGCTTGCCTCGACCGGCACGCAGATCGCGTCGCGCGCGATGCCGGGATTGCCAGGCGCGCAATAGAGCCGGTCCGCGAGCGGCGAGGCCGCGATCGCCCAGGCGAGCGCATGCTCCCGCCCGCCCGATCCGACGATGAGAATCCGCATGCCGTCCCTCGTGCCGCCCCGCGTCGTTCGCTCTATCATAGCGGGCGATGAGCGAATCCCCCACGGCTGCCGCCGCGGTTCCGCGCGCATCGCTCCCCGCCTACTCGGTGAGCGAGATCGCCGCGCTCTTGAAGCGCACGATCGAGCAGAACTTTGCCTATGTGCGCGTGCGCGGCGAGATCACGGGCTGGAAGCGCGTTGCCTCGGGCCATTGCTACTTCGCCCTGAAGGACGAGGACGCGGTGCTCGACAGCGTGTGCTGGCGCTCGACCCGTCTCACCTTCAAGCCCGAGGACGGGATGGAGGTGATCTGTACCGGGCGCATCACGACATTTCCCGGCCGTTCGCGCTACCAGCTCGTGGTGGAGGCGATCGAGCTCGCCGGCGTCGGCGCACTCTTGAAGCTCCTCGCCGAGCGCAAGGCGAAGCTCGCGGCCGAAGGCCTCTTTGCCGAGGAGCGCAAGAAACGCCTGCCCTATCTCCCGGCGGTGATCGGCGTCGTCACCTCGCCCACGGGCGCCGTCATCCGCGACATCCTCCATCGCCTCAGGGAACGCTTCCCGCGCACCGTGCTGTTGTGGCCAGTGCCGGTGCAAGGCGAGGGCGCGGCCGAACAGGTGGCGGCGGCGATCGCGGGCTTCAACCGCCTCGCCGCCGGCGGCGCGCCGCCGCGCCCCGATCTCCTCATCGTCGCGCGCGGCGGCGGCAGCCTCGAGGATCTGATGCCGTTCAACGAGGAGATCGTGGTGCGCGCCGCCGCCGCCTCCGCGATCCCGCTCATCTCCGCCGTCGGTCACGAGACCGACACGACGCTTATCGACTTCGCCGCCGACCGGCGCGCGCCGACGCCCACCGCGGCGGCCGAGATGGCCGTACCGGTGCGGCTCGAGCTTCTCTCCGAGCTTGAAACCAAGGGTGCGCGCTCGGCCAACGCGATGGCGCGCCGCTTCCGCGAATGGCGCGCGCATGTGCTTGCGGCCGACCGGGGCCTGCCCCATCCGCGCTCGCTGCTCGAACACGCCGCGCAGCGGCTCGACGATCGCGCCGAGCGGCTCGGGCTTGCGCTTCGCCATCTCGCGCGCATCGCGGCCGAGCGCCTCAAGGACGTGCCGCTCCGGCTGCAGCGCGCGATGCGGCGCTTCGTCGTTGACGGCGAGGCCCGATTGCAAGGCCTTGCCGCGCGCCTCCAGAGCTGGCAGCAGGCGCAGGAGAGCGTGATGGCGAAAGGCTATGTGCGCGTGCGCGGCGAGAGCGGCACGGTCCTGACCGATGCCGCGCACGTGGCGCCCGGCGCGTCTCTGCTGCTCGAGTTCCACGACGGCGCCGTGCCCGCGACGGCGGCGCGCGAGAAGCGTACTCCGCGCGGCCCCGAGATGCGCCAGGGCAAGCTTCTCTGATGCGCCGCGGGCCGATGCTTCGAGCACGCCGCAAACATTCATAAAAAGCCCGGAAAATCGGCGTAAATAGTTGGTCTGCCGAGTGATCCGGCTGACCATCTGTTAAGGCATTCAGCCTTAAACCCGCAGCGCCATGCGGGCTCTCAAGACCACAACAAACGCCGAGCGCGGACCAGCTCTCCATCCCGTTCCGCGCCTCTGCGATGATCCGCGTGCGATCCTCGTGATCGACTTCGCGGCCTTCTCGCGCCTTCCGGACGCGTCGATCCCGATCTTCCACGAGTGCGTCATGCGCCCCGTGGCCGAGGTCATGGCCGAGCACGAGGACGGGCGGCTTTATGACAATTCCTGGGGCGACGCGATCATCGCCGTGTTCGAGGATGCAAGCCGCGCGGCGCATTTCTCGCTCGACCTCCAGGACCGGCTCGCCTGCATGCCGTTCGCGGCGCTGGGCTTGCCGGCGACGCTTCGTCCGCGCATCGCCGGCGACTATGGCCGGACTTGGCAGGGCTACGACTTCGTCCGCAAGGAGCTGACCTTCTACGGCGTGCACGTGACGCGCGCGGCGCGGCTCGAGCCGGTGACGCCGCCGGGGGCCGTTTACGTCACGGAGAGCTTTGCCGAAGCGGCGAGTGCCGACCGCGCGCTCGCCTGCCGCTATGTCGGCGAGATCGCAACCGCGAAGAATTTCGGGGTCCTGGGTGCCTTCGAGCTCACGCGCGCGCCGGAGGCGTCATGGACGGCGCCCCGCTCGTAATCGTCGGCTCGGGCCCGGCCGGGCTCGCCGCTGCGGTGCAGGCGAAGCGCCGCGGCATGAGCTACATCATGCTCGAGCGCAGCTCGAACTTCGCCGACACGATCCATAATTTCGCCAAGGGCAAGCTCGTCATGAGCACGCCCAAGCGCCTGCCCTTGCAGCCCGGGCTCGCGCTTTCCTTCGAAGAGGGCCCGGTCGAGCGCGTGCTCGCCACCTGGCGCAAGGAGCTCGACGAGGCCGGCGCGCTGAAGCGGCTCAGGATCGCGAGCGAGGCGATCAGCATCGCGCGCGAGGGCAAGTCCTTCCGCATCGAGCTCGCGCGCGGCGACACGATCGGCGCGGATTCGGTGATCCTCGCGATGGGGACGCAGGGCAACATCACGAAGCTCACCGTTCCCGGTGCCGAGCGCGTGCGCTACCAGTTTCGCGACGCCAACGAATATGGCGGCAACGAGATCTTCGTCGTGGGCTCGGGCGACACCGCGATCGAGAATGCGTTGGCACTTTCCGAGCAGAACCGCGTCACGATGGTCGTGCGCGGACGCGCCTTCAAGCCCGAGAAGGTCACGGTCGCCAATCTCGCCGCGGTCGAGGCGGCAATCCGCGACGGCCGCATCGCGTGTCGCTATGACGCCGAGACGGTGCGGATCGAGGAGCGCCGCATCGTGCTCCGCGTCGCCGGTCGCGAGGAGAACCACGCGTGCGATCACGTCATCGCGCGCATCGGCTCGGTCAAGCCGCGCAAATTCCTCGAAGCCTGCGGCGTTACCTTCGAGACCGAGGGCGATGACGCCGATCCGGCGCTCGACGCGCATTATCAGTCGGCGGTGCCCGGCCTTTATGTGGTGGGCTCGCTCGCCGGCTACCCGCTTATCAAGCACTGCCTCAATCAGGGCTTCGAAGCGGTCGAGGCGATCACGGGCGAGCCGGTGGCGCCGGCCGACGCGCCGGTTCTGGCCGAGACTTTCGGCAAGATCGTGCGGAAGCGCGATCTCGAGGCGGCGCTGCAGAAGATCACCCGCACCATCCCGCTCTTCGCCGGCTTGAGCCGCCTCGGTCTCGGCGACGTGCTCCTCGACAGCAAGCTCGTGCGCAAGAAGGCGGGCGACATCGTCATCAAGCGCGGCGACTATGGCGATTCGATCTTCGCCATCCTCGACGGCGCCGCCGGCGTCGAGGTTCAGCCCGACGTGTTGCAGATGAAGCGCATCCTGCACAAGGGCGAGTTCTTCGGCGAGATGGGGCTGATCTCGGGCCGGCCGCGCTCGGCCACGGTGCGCGCGGTCAATGACTGCACGATGATCGAGGTGCCGCGCCGCGCCGCGTTGAAGCTCTTCACGTCGGTGCCGCAGGCGCGCCTCAAGATCGACGAGGCGCTGACGCCGCGTCAGATCCGCGCCTATGTGAGCGAGGATCTGGCGGGCGCCGATCTTGATGAGCTCGTCGCCGCCGCGACGCCGGTGTCGTTCGCGTTCGGCCAGACGATCCTCGCGCCCAGCGCCGCCAAGTCCGACGTCTTCCTGATCCAGTCGGGCTCGGCCAAAGTCACGAGCCGGAGCTGGGGCCGCGACGTCGTACTGCGCTACCTGCCGGCCGGCCAGATGATCGGCGAGCAGCATTATCTCTCCGATCAGCCGGTGCAGGTCGCGGTCGTGGCCGCGACGAAGACCGTCGCCATCCGCATCGAGGGCGCGGTGTTCCAGCGCGTGCTTGCGCGCAACCCCGCGCTCATGCAGCGCCTCAAGGCGCGCATGGAACAGGAGCTGCGCGAGAACGTCAGCACCATGGCGTTGCCCGGCGGTTCGGGCGGTATCTTCAGCGACTTCCTTGCCGAGGGCGTCGGCGAGGCCACCAACATACTCGTCATCAACGAGACCATGTGCACGCGCTGCAACAACTGCGAGAGCGCGTGCGCCGAGACCCATGGCGGTATCAGCCGCCTCAACCGCGAGGCGGGGCCGACCTACGCGACCTTGCACGTGCCCACCTCGTGCCGCCATTGCGAGCAGCCGCACTGCATGATCGACTGCCCCGCCGACGCGATCCATCGCGCCCTCAACGGCGAGGTCTATATCGACCAGGAAGCCTGCATCGGCTGCGGCGCGTGCGAGAAAAGCTGCCCCTACGACGTTATCCGCATGGCCGCGGAGCCGGGCCCCAAGCCCAATCTGCTGCTGTGGCTGCTGTTCGGCTCGGGCCATGGCCCGGGCGAGGACCGCTCGCGCGAGGCGGCCGCGAAAGCGACCGGTCCCAAGCACGCCGTCAAATGCGACATGTGCCAGGGGCGTGCCACCGGCCCGGCGTGCGTCTCGGCCTGCCCCACGGGCGCCGCCATCCGCGTCGATCCCAACCAGTTTCTCGAGATCGCGCGCGGCGTCCGCGTCTAGCTCAATCCGGCCAGCGCCGGTGCGGCCAGAACCATTGCTTGGGGTCATCGCGAATCCAACGCTCGACCGTGGCATTGACCGCCGTCATGAGCGCCAGCACGTCGGCGTGCTGGTCCTTCGTCTTTGGCACCGCAAGCGGCTTCTCGCAGATGAGGCGGAAATGCGCGCCCTCGGTGCGCTCGACCCGCGCCGGCACGACGATGCAGTCGAAGCGCCGCGCGAGGCGCGCGAGCGCCGGCGCCGTCATCGCATCGCGGCCGAAGAAGGGCACGGCGATGCCATCGTTCATCTTCTGGTCGACCAGCATGCAGACGGCGTGGCCGCTCTCGATCGCGCGCAGAAGCTGGCGCGCCGCGGATGGGCCCTTCGGCACCAGCTCGCTGCCGACGGGCGCGCGCGCCTCCATGATGAGCCGATCGATCAGAGGATTGTTGGCGGCGCGATAGACCTGCGCCACGCGGAATCCCGCCTGCGTCGCGGCGAGCGTCGCGATCTCCCAGTTGCCGTAATGTGCGGAGAAAAAGATGTAGCGCTTGCCGCTCCCCGCATCGGCACGAATTAGATCGAGGCCGACCGGCGCGACGCGCCCACCCTCCTTGAAGATCTCGATTTCGCCCAGATGCGGATACTCGGCAACGACGCGGCCGAGATTGTCCCACATGCCGATGACGATGCGGCGGATCGCGGCGTCGTCGAGCTCGGGCATGGCGCGGCGCAGGTTGAGGACGGCGCGCTTCGAGGCGCCGAGGCGTGGTCCGATCGTGCGCGCGAGAAACCCGCCCACGGCCGAGGCGTGGTCGATCGTGAGCGCGCGGAAGCACCCGAAGAGGATCCGCGCGCCGACCGCCTCGAGGAGATGTTTGACGCGCGGCTCAGCCATGGGCGCGGGTCAGAAGCGGCGCGAGAAGCGCGTCGAGCGCCGCCTCGTCGCGCCAACGCACCTCGATTTCGAGCACATCGATGCGCGCGCGCCACGGGGCGCCGAGCCTTGCCGCGTCCTTCGCCGTCGTGATGAGGCGCGCGCCAAGTTTCTGCGCCACGTCGGCGAGACGTTGGAGCTCGGCCTCGTCGTAGGGGTGGTGGTCGGGAAATTCGTGCCGCGTGGCGATGCTTCCGCCCGCGGCTTCGATCGTGCGGAAGAATTTTTGCGGCCGGCCGATGCCGGCAAAGGCGACAAGCGGTCCGGTCGGGAGCGCGCTCGTGACCGCGAGCTCGGCCGCGAGAACGCGCGTGCCCGCGAGCCGCGGCGCGACGCCAGCCTCGTCGGCCCCGATCAGCACCACGGCGTCGGCACGCGCCAGGGCGCCGGCCGCGCTCTCGCGCAGCGGACCCGCCGGAATGACGCTGCCGTTGCCGAAGCCATAGGCGCCGTCGACCACGAGCAGCGCGCAATCCTTGACGAGGCTCGGGTTCTGGAACCCGTCGTCCATGACGATGATGCCGGCGCCCGCAGCGATTGCCGCGCGAGCGCCCGCGACGCGGTCGCGCGCGATGATGGTCGGCGCCGCCGCCGCGAGAAGCAGCGCCTCGTCCCCGACCGCATTGGCGTCGTGCCGTGCGGCATCGACGCGCAGCGGACCTGGCTCCGTGCCGCCATAGCCGCGGCTCAGGAGAAAGGGTCGCGCGCCCCTGGCGCTAAGACGCTGCGCGAGGCTGAGCGAAACCGGCGTCTTGCCGGCGCCGCCGGCGACGGCGTTGCCGACGCACAGCACCGGCACGCTCGCGCGCCATGGCGTCGCGAGTGCGCGCCGCGCCGCGCCCGCTGCGGCGTTGGCCCAGGCGAGCGGCTCAAGCACGGCCTGCGCCAGCCCGGGCCGCGCCCAGAACTCAGGCGTAGACCGCTTTTTCATCCGGTGCGAGACGGTCGAGCCACGGCGCGAGCTGCGCCATCACCGCGTCGAGCACGTCGCGATTGTGCGCGGCGACGCCCAAGGCGGCGGCGGCGCGCGCGGCGCGCTCGACCGGGTCGTCGAGGAGCCGGCCAACGGCGGCGGCGAGGCTCGTCCCATCGGTGACGGTCAGCGTGGCGCCGGCCGCGGCCAATGCGCGCGCGATCGCGGCGCAGTTGCTCATGTCGGGTCCGTGCAGGATGGCGCAGTCGAGCAGCGCCGCCTCAAGCGGATTGTGGCCGCCTTTGCGTGCGATCGAACCGCCGATGAAGGCGATGCCGGCGAGCCGATAGAAAAGGCCCAGCTCGCCGAGCGTGTCGGCGAGATAGACATCGCTCGCAGGCTCGATCGCCTGTCCGCGCGAGCGCCGCGCCACCCGCAGGCCGCGCTCCTCGAGGAGGCCGACGATGGCGTCGCCGCGGGCGGGATGGCGGGGCGCGATCACCGTGAGGAGGCCCCGGTGCTGACGCGCGAGCGCACGATGGGCGAACGCCACCTGCGCCTCCTCGTCCTCGTGCGTGCTCGCCGCGAGCCAGAGCGGACGGCCCGCGCACGAGGCCGCGAGCGCCGCGAATGCGGCCTCGTCGACCGGCAGCGGCGCCGCCGCGGCCTTGAGGTCGCCGACCGTTGCCGCGCCCGCTGCGCCCAAGGCGCTGAAGCGCTCGGCCTGCGCCGCATCCTGCGCCAGGCACAGATCGAAAGACGACAGCAGTTCGTTGATGAGGCCGGGCAGGCGCTGCCAGTGCCGGAACGACCTGAGCGACATGCGGCCATTGAGGAGCAGAAGCGGTACGCCCGCGGCATGCGTCTCGGTGATGAGGTTGGGCCACAGCTCCGACTCGACCCAGAGCGCCAAGTCGGGCCGCCAGTGCGCGAGGAAGCGGCGGACCGCGGTGGGCCGGTCGACCGGGACGTATTGGTGCCACGCGCGATCAGGGGGAAGGCGGCTTGCGAGAAGGCGCGCCGACGTCACCGTGCCCGTCGTCACCAGTACCGAGAGCTTCGCACGCTCGACCAGGATGCGGTCGATGAGCGACAGCATCGAAACCGCTTCGCCGACGCTTGCGGCGTGGATCCAAACGAGCGCACCTTTGGGCCGCGCATGCGAGGCCTGGCCGCTCCGTTCGGCGATGCGCTCGCGGTCCTCCTTGCCGCGGGCGAGGCGGTGCGCGAGATAAAGCCCGATCGCCGGTCCCAAGGCCACGGAGAGCGCGCGATAGGTCTTGAGCGCGGCGCTCATCGGCTGCTTGCCGCGCGTCGCGCCGCGCGCCATTCGCGGCGCTGCAGCGTGCCCGGCTTCACCGTGTCGCGCCCGACGCCGCGGTCGGCCGCGGCCGTCAGCTCGTTGAGCCGCTCCTCGACGAGGCTGCGCCAGCGCTCGCTCTCGTCCGCTCCGAGCACCGCCGGAACCGCGATCGGCTCGCCCCAGAGATAAAGTCCACGCGCGAACGGCAGCGCGAGGTGGAAGCTGTCCCAGCTCGCCATGATGCGGCGCCGGCTCGTCGCGTAGGTCATCGGCACGATCGGCGCGGCCGCCATGCGCGCCACGGCGATAATGCCATCGCTCGCCCGCATCGCCGGGCCGTTGGGTCCGTCGGGTGTGATACCAACGCAGGCACCGGCGCGGAGATGGCGCAGCATGGTGCGGAGCGCCGCCGTCCCGCCGGTGTTGCTGGAACCTTCGACGGAGCCGATGCCGAAATAAGAGACCGCGCCGGCGATGATGCGTCCGTCGCGGTGGCCCGACATGAGCATGAAGAGCGGCTGGCGCCGCGCCCACATCAGCGGCAGCATGAGCATGCGTCCATGCCAGAACGCGACGATGAACGGCCGTTTCTCTGCCGTGAGCGCGCGCGGATGCTCTTCGCCCACCGTGCTCCACCGGCTCGTCAGGTAGACGAGCCGGATATAGAGCTGGAGCACGAAGCAGAGGACGCGGCGGGCCGCGTCCGAACGGAGCCAGCGCTTCAGTGCACTCATCCTCAGGCCCTGAGCTCCGCCGCCGCGGGCTCGCTCGCGAATTGCAGCGCATGGAGCCGCGCATAGGCGCCGTTGCGGCGCAGCAGCTCGGCATGCGTGCCGGATTCGGCGATGCGGCCGTTCTCGACAACGCAGATGAGGTCGGCATCGAGCACGGTCGAGAGGCGGTGCGCGATCACCACGGTCGTGCGTCCGCGCATGAGCGCCCGCAGCGCGAGCTGGACCTGGCGCTCGCTCTCGGTATCGAGCGCCGCCGTCGCCTCGTCGAGGAGAAGGATCGGCGCGTTCTTGAGCATGGCGCGGGCAATCGCGATGCGCTGACGCTGCCCGCCCGACAGCTTGACCCCATGCTCGCCGACGAGCGTGTCGTAGCCCTGCGGCAATCCCTGCACGAACTCGTGCGCCGCCGCCCCCTGCGCCGCCGCCACGATCTCGTCCTCGCTCGCGCCAAACCGGCCATAGGCGATGTTGGCGCGCACCGAGTCGTCGAACAGGGTTATCTCCTGGCTCACGAGGGCGATGGCGCCGCGGAGCGAGGCCAGCGTCACGTCGCGCACGTCGGCGCCGTCGACCCTGACCGCGCCCGCGCCCACGTCGTAAAAGCGCGGAATGAGGTTCAAGATGGTGCTCTTGCCGGAGCCCGAGGCGCCGACGAGCGCCACGGTCTTCCCGGCCGGCACGACGAGGTTCGTGCCGCGGAGGGCTTCGGTGCCGTTCGCATAGGTGAAGTGGACGGCGTCGAACACGATCTCGCCGCCGCTGACGCGCAGCGGCACCGCGTTTGGCCGGTCGCGTATCTCGGGCTCGAGATCGAGCACCGCGAAGATGCGCTGGGCGCCGGCGAGTCCTTCCTGGAGGCTCACATTGAGCCCGGCGAGATTCTTCATCGGCTGATAGGCGAGCAGCAGCGCCGTCACGAAGGAGAAGAACGTGCCGGGCGTGCGCACGCCGGCAATCACCTGGTGGCCGCCATAGAGAACGACGAGCGCCACGGCGATGCCGCCCAGCGTCTCCATGACGGGCGAGGAGATCGAGCGCGTGCGGGCTTGGCGCTGCACGAGCTTGTAAAGGCGCTCGATGACGCCGCCGGCGCGCGAGGTCTCGTGCGCCTCCATGCCATAGGCTTTGACGTGGCGCGCGCCCTGGAACGACTGGTTCAAGAGCGTCGTGAGCTGGCCGAACTCGGCTTGCGTATCGGCCGAGACGCGCCGCATGCGTCGCGCCACCCGGCTCATCGGCTGGAGCGCCAGTGGAAATGCCACGAAGGCGATTATCGCCAGGACCCAGTCTTGGTAGAACATGAGGGCGACGAGGAAGACCGCGGTCACCGCCTCCTTGCCCAAGGCCGCCAGCACGTTCGTCGCGGCGCTGCGCAGGATCAGCGTGTCGATCGTGAAGCGCGAGATGAGCGTGCCGGTCGGGTTGGCATGGAAGAAGGCGATGTCGGCGCGCATCAGCCGCGCGAAGAGGGTGAGCTGGATGTCGGCGACGACGCGCTGTCCGACCGTCGTCATCAACACCGCTTGCGCATAGCTCGCCAATCCCTTGACGAGCGCGAGAATGACGATCGCGGCCGGGATCACCAGAAGGAGCGAGGCGTCGCGCTCCATGAACACGCGGTCGAGCATCGGCTGCATGAGCCATGCGTTGGCCGCGGTCGCTGCGGCGGCCACGCCCATCGCCGCGAGCGAGAGCGCCATGCGTCCGAGGTGCGGCCGCAGGAAATCGCGCATGAGCCGCCGCAGCAGCGGCACGGTATGAAGGCTCGCCTCGCCCTTGAGCCAGCTCATGTCGCCATCGCCGCGCGAAATCCGGATCGAACCTGCACCGCGGTGGATTGTAGCCTTGGCCGTCCCTCGTCGCAAAAATTACCGGATTTCAGGCCCCTGCCACCGTCATGCCCTCGATCCGCACGGTCGGCGAGTCGAGGCCGGTGCGGAAGACGAGGTCGTTGGCCGCCGTCAAGTTGAGGAACATGTCCTTCAGGTTGCCGGCGATAGTGAGCTCGGAGACTGGGTAGGCGATTGCGCCCTTTTCGATCCAGAAGCCGGCGGCGCCGCGGCTATAGTCGCCGGTGACGCCACTGACGCCCATGCCCATGAGCTCGGCAACATAGAATCCTGACTCGATGTCGGCCATGAGCTCCTTGGGCGAGAGCGTGCCGCGGTCGAGCCACAGATTCGAGGGCGAGGGGCCTGGCGGGCCGCTGGTGCCGCGACTCGCATGGCCCGTGCTCGAGAGGCCGAGCTGGCGCGCGGAGGCGAGATCGAGGATCCAGGTCTCGAGTCGGCCGTCGGCGACGATCGCGCGGCGCCGATTGGCGACGCCTTCGCCGTCGAACGGCTTCGAGCGCAGGCCGCGGCGCTTGTGCGGGTCGTCGATGATGGCCGTGCCGTGCGCGAAGATGGGGGCGCCAAGCCGGTCCTTCAAAAAGCTCGTGCCGCGCGCCACCGACGGACCACTGATGGCGCCGACGAGATGGCGCAGGAGCGATCCGGCAACGCGCGGGTCATAGACCACCGGGCATTTGCAGGTTGCGACCTTGCGCGCGTGGAGGCGCTTGACCGTGCGCTCGCCGGCGCGCCGTCCGACCGTCGCCGCGTCCTCGAGATCGCTGCCATGGACCGCGCTCGAATAATCGTAGTCGCGCTCCATCTCGCTGCCTTCGCCCGCCAGCACGGCGACGCTGACGCCATGGCCCGTGCCAGAGTAAGTGCCGGAAAACCCGTTCGAGGCGGCGAGCGCCATCGACGAGCGGCTCCAGCTCGCTTCGGCACCTTCGGAATTGGTGACGCCGGGGACGGCGCGGGCGGCGTCCTCGGCCGCCGCGGCGCGCGCGATCAGAAGCTCGGGCTCGGGCTCCACGGGGTCGGCGAGGTCGAGATCGGGCCAGCTCCGCGCGAGCAGCTCCTCGGGCGCGAGGCCGCAATAGGGGTCCTCCGGCACGGCGCGCGCCATGGCGATGGCGCGCTCCACGAGCTCGCCCACACGCGCGGGATCGCGCTCGTTCGACGACACGCTCGCCTGGCGCCGGCCGATGAAGACGCGCAGGCCCAGGTCGTAGCTCTCCGAGCGCTCGAGCTTCTCGATCCGGCCGAGCCGCTGCGCATGCGCGAGCGATGCGCCCTCGAACAGCACGGCGTCGGCGGCGTCGGCGCCGGCGCGCCGTGCGCGGGCGATCAGGTCGCCGAGAAAAGACAGGGAATCCATGGCATCATCCTTAACGGGACTTGAACCTTAACAACTGCTTGAGCGAGCACAAGGGAAGCTTGGGCGGTACCGTCCCGCGTCCGTTAACCGCGATTTAAGCGCGGTCCCAGCAAACTTGCCGCCACGATGGAGCGAACAACGCGCGATGCGGGCGACCGTCTCGAGGCGCAGGTCGAAGTGGCCGTGCGCCGTGCGCTGCAGCCTTTTTGCGATGAGCTCCGCGCCTTCGTCGACCGCCGCATGTCCGAGGTGAGCGCCGAGATCAACGCCGCGGTGCAGATCGTCGATTTCAGCGAGGCCGCCCTTTCGGGGCAGCTTGCCGGCATTCAGGACCAGGTTTCGCGCGTGCTCGCCGCGCCCGAGGCGGGCGGTGGCAACTCGGGCGTTCAGCTCGCCACCATCGTCGACGCGACCGCCGATGCGGCGCACCAGATCCTAGAGGCGGCCGAGGCGATCAGCCGCGCCATCGAGGCCGCCGGAACCGGTGACGACGTGATCCGCGAGAAGCTCGAGACGATCTTCAGCGCCTGCGCCTTCCAGGATCTCGCCGGCCAGCGCATCCGCCGCGCCATCGAGCATCTGCAGATGGTCGAAGGCACGATCGCCGTCCTCGCCAGCAACGGCGCGCGCGCGCCGATGCCCGATCTCGGGTCCACGGCGCAGCCAACCGCGCCGGTGAGCCAGGCCGATATCGACGCCCTCTTCGCAAGCAACAGCAACGCCGCTTAGCGCCAGATCGGCTTGCCCGTGCCGGGGAGCCCGAGCTGCGGCCACTTCTCGGTCACGGCCGCGACGATATCGTCGCGCATGCGGAGCCGCTTGCCCCACGGCCGCTCGGTCTCGCCCGGCCATTTGTCGGTGGCGTCGAGACCGATCTTGCCGCCCAATCCCGAGACCGGCGAGGCGAAGTCGAGATAATCGATGGGCGTGCCCTCGACCACGGTGATGTCGCGGGCGGGGTCCATGCGCGTCGCCACTGCCCACATCACGTCCTTCCATTGGCGTGCGTCGATGTCGTCATCGACCACGATGACGAACTTCGTGTAGACGAACTGGCGCAGATAGGACCACACGCCCATCATCACGCGCTTGGCGTGGCCGGGATAAGCCTTCTTCATCGACACGACGGCGATGCGGTAGGAGCAGCCTTCGGGCGGCAGCCAGAAATCGACGATCTCCGGGAATTGCTGCCGCATCAGCGGAATGAACACCTCGTTCAGCGCTTGGCCCAGCACCGAGGGTTCGTCCGGCGGCCGCCCCGTGAAGGTTGAGAGATAGATCGGGTCGCGCCGCATCGTGAGCGCCGAGATGTGGAACACGGGAAAGCGCTCGACGGCGTTGTAGTAGCCGGTGTGGTCGCCATAAGGGCCTTCGTCGACATATTCGTCGAGTGCCACATGCCCTTCGAGCACGATCTCGGCCTCGGCCGGCACTTTGAGCGGCACAGTGAGGCACGGCGCGAGCTCGACGCGGCGACCGCGCAGGAGCCCCGCGAACTGATATTCCGAAAGCGTGTCGGGGACCGGCGTCACGGCGGCGAGGATGGTACCGGGATCGGCGCCGATCACCGCCGCTGCGGGCAGCGGATCGCGTCGCGCCTCGCTCCAGCGGCGATGATGCTGCGCCCCGCCGCGATGCGCGAGCCAGCGCATCACGGTGCGGTCCCTGCCCAGCACCTGCATGCGGTAGATGCCGAGGTTGAAATCGTCCTCGCGTGCCGTGCCCGGGCCTTTGGTTACGACGAGCGGCCAGGTGATGAGCGGCGCGGGCTCGTCGGGCCAGCAGGTCTGGATCGGCAGGCGCGCGAGATCGATGTCGGAGCCCTTCAACACGATCTCCTGACAGGGCGCGCGCGCAACGTCGCGCGGCTTCATCGCCAGCACCGTCTTGAGGAGCGGCAGAAGCTCGAGCGCCTCGCGCCAGCCGCCGGGTGGCTCCGGCTGGCGCAGGAAGGCCAAGGTCTCGCCCACTTCGCGCAGCTTGTCAGGCGTGCGATCCATCGCGAGCGCGACGCGCTCGACCGTGCCGAACAGGTTCGCGAGCACCGGCATGTCGTAGCGAGCGCCGTCGGCGCGCACGACATGCTCGAAGAGCGCCGCGGGGCCCGCCTCGGCAAGGAGCCGCGTGTGGATCTCGGTGATCTCGAGATGGGGCGAGACCGGCGCGGCAACGCGGCGTAAAAGCCCGTCGTGCTCGAGCCGCGTCACGAAATCGCGCAGCGATGAATAAGGCATGGGTCACCCTCGGCCCGGGAGATTGGTAGGTCGCGTCGCGCCTCGCAATGACGGCATTGACAAGCGGTGCAGCCTCACGCGACGAGCCGCCACACGGTGGTCTCGCGGCTTGTGCGGTCCTCGAGCTCGAGTGGCGTCGGCACGGCGTGGCGCGCGACGAAAGCGAGCCCTTCTTTCGGCAAATAGGCGCGGCCAGGATCGCCCAGCAGCACGAGCGCGCCGCCTCCCGCGCAAACGCGGAGCCACGGCACCAGCCGGTCGGCGAGCGGCCGCTCGTAGCACATGTCGCCGGCGAGCAGCACGTCCCAGCGGCACGGTCCCCCGATCACGTCTGCGGTCTCGACCGCGACCGCAAGCCCGTTCGCCTCGGCATTGAGCGCGATCGCCGCGGCCGCGAACGGGTCGGTCTCGGCGGCAGTCGCAGTGCGCGCCCCGGCGCGCGCCGCCGCCAACGCCACGAGGCCGGAGCCCGCGCCGATGTCGAGCACGTCCTTGCCGCGCACGAGCTCGGGATGATCGAGCACATGGCGCGCCAAGGCTTGGCCGCCGGCCCAGGCGAAAGCCCAATAGGGCGGCGGCAGGCCCGAAGTCGCGAGCGTTGCCTCGGTCGCCTGCCACAGCGCGGTCACTTCGCCGGCGAGGTAGAGCTTCAATTCGGGCACGAGCGGCGGGCAGCCAAGCGCCGTGTTGGCGCGCACGAACGCCGCCTTATCGAGCGACATGAGCTGCCACGATGCCGGCGAACACGAGCCAGCCGGTCACGCGGTTGGAGCGGAATTTCGCGAGGCAATCGGCGGGATCGTCGATCTTGACGCGCGCCGCCTGCCACAAAAACTGTGCCGCGACGAGGACAAGCATCGCGAAGAAAAGGGCGCCGAGCCCGTCGATGGCCCCGGCGGCGGCCCAGAGCAGGACGGCCCCGGCATAGAACAGGAAGAGGAACGGCCGCGTGCGCGGACCCAAGGCGAGCGCTGCGGATTTCACGCCAATGAGAGCGTCGTCCTCCTTGTCCTGGTGCGCGTAGATCGTGTCGTAGCCGAGCGTCCAGCAGATGCCGCCGGCATAGAGCAGCAGCGCCGGGAGCGCGAGGCTGTCGCGCGCGGCGGCCCAGCCGAGAAGCGCGCCCCAGTTGAAATTGAGGCCGAGAAAGAATTGCGGCCAATAGGTGACGCGCTTCATGAAGGGATAAGTCGCGATGAGGCCGAGCACGAGGATGCCGAGGAGGATCGCGGTCCGGCTCATGCTGAAAAGTACGGCCGCGCCGATCACGAGCTGCAGCACCATGAAGAGCGCGGCCTGCGTCACCGTGACCGCGCCGCTTGGAATGGGGCGGGTCTTTGTGCGCGCGACCCGCGCGTCGAAGTCGCGGTCGGCGATGTCGTTGAAGGTGCAGCCGGCGCCGCGCATGACGACGGCGCCGATGGCGAAGAGCGCGATGAGGCGCCAGTCAGGCCAGCCACGGGCCGCGAGCGCCACGCCCCACCAGCCCGGAAAAAGCAAAAGCCATGTGCCGATCGGCCGGTCGAGCCGGGCGAGGCGGATATAGGGCCGCGCGCTTGCCGGTGCGTAGCGGTCGGCCCAGTCGCCCGTCCGAATGTCGCTCATCGCCCGGGAAAGCCTGTCATTGCGAGCGCAGCGAAGCAATCCCCGGAGATTGCTTCGTCGCCTTCGGCTCCTCGCAATGACAACGCGAGGAGGCCTTCGCCTCAGGCGGCGGTCGCGGCCTGGGACGCCTTCACCGTGCGGTCGAAATCGTCCATCAGCGTCTTGCAGACGCGGCCCGGCGTGAAGCGGTACTGGCCGATCTCCGCGACCGGCGTCACTTCGGCGGCGGTGCCGGTGACGAACACTTCCTGGGCGTCCTTGAACTCGTCGGGCATGATCGCGCGCTCGATCACCTTGATCTTGCGCGCGCGCGCCAAGGCGATCACGGTCTGGCGCGTGATCCCGTCGAGGAAGCAGTCGGGCGTCGGCGTGTGCAGCTCGCCGTTGATGACGAGGAAGATGTTGGCGCCGGTGCCCTCGGCCACCTGGCCGCGCCAATCGAGCATGAGCCCGTCGTCATAGCCCTGCGCCTCGGCGTCGTGCTTGCAGAGCGTGCAGATCATGTAGAGGCCCGAGGCCTTGGCCTGCGTCGGCGCGGTGTGCGGCGCCGGCCGGGCCCATTTCGCCCAGCACATGCGGATGCCTTTCATCTTGGCGTCGGGCGAGAAATAGGCCGGCCACTCCCACACCGCGATGGCGACGTGGATCTTGGTCTGTTGCGCCGCGACACCCATCTGTTCGGCGCCGCGCCAGGCGATCGGGCGGACATAGCCGTCGGTGATGCCCTGCGCGCGCACCACCTCGTTCGAGGCGGCATCGATCTGCGCGCGGGTCCACGGCACGTCGAAGCCGAGGATGCGGCCGGAATCGATCAAGCGCTGGCTGTGCTCGGCGAGCTTGAAGATGCGCCCGCCATAGACCCTTTCCCCCTCGAACACGCAGCTTGCATAATGGAGCGCGTGAGTGAGGACGTGGACCTTGGCGTCGCGCCACGGCACCAGCTTGCCGTCGAACCAGATGAAGCCGTCGCGATCGTCGAAGGGAAGCATGGCTCCGGTGGACATCTTGGCGTTCCTCATACACTGCCCGACGCATCATTATGGGGAGTGGGGTGGCGCCGGCCCAAGCATTTTCCATCGGTCCGGGAAATAAGTCAACATGGCTGACCTAAAATCCGGCTCATCCCATGGCGCCCTGCGCGAGGACGAGCTGCGCCAGGGCATCGAGCTGCTCTATTTCGCCTATCGCGACTTCACGGCCGAGCCGGACACGATGCTGGCGCGCTATGGCTTCGGCAGGGCGCATCATCGTGTCATCTATTTCGTCGGGCGCCACCCGCACATGAGCGTCAGCGATCTCCTGACGGTCCTGCGCATCACCAAGCAGAGCCTGTCGCGCGTGCTGTCGCAGCTCGTGAAGCAGGGCTTCATCGTGCAGCGCCCGGGCAATCGCGACCGCCGCCAGCGCCTCCTCGAGCTGACCCAGAAGGGAGTCGAGCTCGAGCGCCAGCTTTCGGAGAACCAGCGCCAGCGTATCGGCAAGGCCTATCGCGACGCCGGCGCGGCGGCGGTCGAAGGTTTCCGCCGTGTCATGCTCGGCATCATGTCAAGCGAGGCCGATCGCCGCCGCTTCACCGGCAGCGGAAAGCGCTGACGGGATGGCGCCGGAGCAGCATCTTCTGGTCGTCGATGATGATTCCCGATTGCGCGAATTGCTGCGCCGCTTCCTCACGGGTGAGGGCTTTCGTGTCACCACGGCGGTCGATGCCGCCGAGGCGCGAGCAAAGCTCGAGAGCTTCGACTTCGATCTGCTCGTCGTCGACGTGATGATGCCGGGCGAGAACGGCTACGACTTCACCAAGAGCCTGCGCGAGACGAGCCGCATCCCGATCCTGATGCTGACCGCCATGGCCGAGCCCAAGAACCGCATCGCCGGGCTCGAGCGCGGCGCCGACGATTACGTAGTGAAGCCGTTCGAGCCGCGCGAACTCGTGCTGCGCATCCGCAACATCCTCCAGCGCGTGCCGCGCGAGGAGGGCGAGCGTGTGCCGGAGATCCGCTTCGGCCTCTTCGTGCTCGATCTGAGGCGCCGCGAGCTGCGCAAGGGTGCCGATCCCGTACGCCTCACCGAGACCGAGCTTGCGCTGCTGCTGGCGCTGGCGCGCGCGCCGGGCCGGGCCATGACGCGCGAGGACCTGTCGCTTGCGGCGGAGCTTAAAGGCACGGTGCGTCGCGTCGATGTGCAGATGACGCGTCTCCGGCGCAAGATCGAGGCCGATCCGCGCTTTCCGCGCCATCTTCAGACCGTGCGCGGTACCGGCTACGTCCTCAACCCCGATTAAGGCGCCCCGATGCGGCTCACCTTCATCGGCAGCGGCGACGCCTTCGGCAGCGGCGGCCGCTTCAACACGTGCTTCCTCGTTGAGGGTGAGGCATGCCGCATCCTCATCGATTGCGGTGCCTCCTCGCTCGTCGCGCTGAAGCGGGCGGGTGTCGATCCCAACGCGATCGATGCCGTCGTGCTGAGCCATCTCCACGGCGACCATTTCGGCGGGCTGCCGTTCTTCGTGCTCGACGCACATCACATGAGCCGGCGCGCGCGGCCATTCCTGATCGTCGGACCAGCCGGCGCCACGGCGCGCATCGCCGCGGCCGAGGAGGTGCTCTTCCCCGGCGCCTCGACACAGCCGCTGCGCTTTCCGCTCGAGATCCGCGAAATGACGACGGGCATGCGCGACGAATATCTAGGATTTGCGGTGACGCCGTTCCCGGCCGAGCATTCCGCCGGCGCGCCATGCCATTCGCTGCGCCTCGAGCTCGACGGCCGCGTCGTCACCTATTCCGGCGACACGGCATGGACCGACACGCTCCTCGAAGCGGCGCACGCGGCCGATCTCTTCATCTGTGAATGTTCGACGTTCGAGCGGCGGCTCACCGGCCACCTCTCTTATGCGGAGCTGGCGCCCCGGCTCGCCGCGACCGGCGCGCGGCGTATCATTCTCACCCACCTCAATCCCGACATGCTCGAACGGGCGGGCGGGCTCGCGCACGAGACCGCCCATGATGGGCTCACGGTGACGCTTTAGACGTGACCCTCTCCGCGCGATGCGGAGAGGGCGTCAAAGGTGATGTCAGCGGTGCGAGCGGTTCTTCGCCTGTTCGCGCAACTCGTCGAGGCTCTCGCTGAAACGCCGGGTGATGACGTCGAGCGCCTCGGCATTGGCCTTGGCCATGAGCTCGGTCAACTCGCGGGCGTTGGCGAGGCTCTTCTCGAACACCTGCTTGGCAAGCTCGGCGTTCTTTGCGATCCGGTCCTCGGGCGCGCTTGGCTGGACGAGGTCCTTCAAGGCCGCCGACGCGCCCTCGAATGCCTCGCGCGCGATCTCGACTTGCCGGCGGGTGACCGCCTGCACGCCTTCGACCGCAAGCTGGTTCGCCTGAGTGATGGCTTCGAGGTTCTTGCGTTGCGACGCCATCACCGATTCGGCGTCGATCGGGGAAAAGTTGAAGCCGGCAAATGCCTTGCCGACATCCATATCGAAAAACGCATTCTTGCCATTGATCATGGGCGGGCGGTCCTCTGGGTAAGGGGAACGTTCATGTTGCACTGCACAATGGCGAATATGGCGGCACTTGCCGCTCCGGTCAAGCAGTAAGCTTAAATTTTTCGCATTGCAAAATCAAGTCACGCGGCTTTGGCGGCCAGCCGCCCCCGGCCAGGGAGGAAGCGGCAAATCCGCTCGCCCTGGCGCAACCCCCGGTCGAGCGCCGCCATGGTGCGGCCGAGGTCCTCGCTGTCGTCGGCGAGGAAGATGCGCAGCACCGAGAGGTAGAGCGCCGCGGTGAGGTGAGCGAGGAGCCGGCCGGCGCAGCCGCCGGTGGAGATTCCGGCGCCCTCCAACATCCAGCGCATCGAGCGCGTGAGCCCGGCGATGCCGAGGATCGCCACGGGGTCGCCGAAACTGTCGCGCACGATGGCGCGGATTGCGGCCTTGTGCGGCTTCAGAACATCGAGCCGCCGCATGAGCACGTCGAAGAGCCGCTCGCGCGCGCTTTCGCCCGCATGACGTCCGCTTGCGGCAAGCGCCGCCTGGTCGGCCCGGCGCTGGAACGCGCGCAGGATCCCGGCCTTGCCGCGGTGGAGCGCGTAAACCTCGGCGAGAGACAGCCCCGCTTCGGCGGCGATCTCGGCGAGGCCGGTGCGGCGCCAGCCCTGGCGTTCCGCCAGGTCCAGCGCGGCATCAATCACGCGGTCCTCCGGAGACCCGCTCCGTCGCGCCCGCGGCCGTGCTCGCGGCCGCTTCGGCGCTTTTGCCCTCGCCATGCGCCTCTCCGACGGTAATTCTTGTTAAGCGAAAATATGGCTGCGGCTGCCTCAGTCCGCAAGTTCGCGCGAGCGGCGTGTCGCGGCGGCGACCGCCTTCTTCATAAGCGGCTCGAGCCCGTCCTTCGCCATCAGCACGTCGAGCGCGGCGCGCGTCGTGCCGCCGGGGCTCGTCACCGCCTCGCGTAGCTGCGCCGCACTTTCCGGCGCGCGCCGGGCAAGCTCGCCCGAGCCCGCCACGGTCGCGCGCGCAAGCTGCATCGCAAGATCGGCCGGCAATCCCGCCTCGACCCCGGCTACGGCCATGCACTCGATGAGCAAGAAGACATAGGCTGGACCGCTGCCCGAGACGGCAGTCACCGCGTCGATCAGGCCTTCGTCCTCGACCCACGCGATCTCGCCGACCGCGGCCAGAAGCTCGCCGCACAGCGCGCGCGCCGCGTAGTCGGCGGCCGGGTTGGCGCAGAGTACCGCGATGCCGCGGCCGATCGCGGCGGGCGTGTTGGGCATCGCCCGCACGATTGCGGCATCTGGACCGAGCTGGCGCGCGAAATAAGCGATGGTCTTGCCGGCGCAGATCGAGAGGAACGGCGCCGTGCGGGCATAGCGCCGGTAGTGCGGCGCCACGTCGTCGAGCGCCTGCGGCTTCACCGCGAAAACGATCGCGGCGGGCGCGAGATCGGCCGGGAGCGCCTTTGGATCGGCGTAGACCGTGACCTCGGTGGCGCGCATCGAGGCTGGCATCATCGGTTCGACCACGAGGTAGGATTTGGCGATGCCGCGCTCGCGCCAGCCGGTGAGGAGCGCTCCGCCCATCTTGCCGCAGCCGACGAGCAGGATCGGGCGGACGAGCGGCGCTCCGCTCACGCCTCGCCGACCGGATCGATCATCGCCGAGGCGATTGCCTCCTCCGCGTTCTTGCCGCCCCACACGACGAACTGGAACGCAGGGTAGAAGCGCTCGCACTCCGTGACCGAGATCTCCACCAGATCCTCGATCTGCTCGACCGAAGCGCCCGACGCGCCACGCAGCAGCACGCCATGGCGGAAGGACGGCGACTGGTCGTCCGGCGCCAAATCGAAGTGCCCGAGCCACAGCCGCTCGTTGACGGTCGCCAGAAGCTCATAGACGGGTCCGCGCCGGCCGCGCGGCACCTTCATCTCAAAGCCGCACGAGAAATGGAGCGCGCTCATCTCGCGCTGCCACAAGAAGAGCACGCGATAATCGCACCAGCGCCCGGGAATCTCGACGTGCAGTTCCTCGTCGCTCGAGCGGTCGTGCCGCCATTCGTTGGCAAGCACGATCTCTTCGACGAGATCGATGGGGTTCGTCGCCCGGTGGGTTGTTTCGAGCGCCGGAGTGGGCATCGCGGGCTCCTTCCGTCAATCACAGATTGGCGCCGATTACTAGTAGAGCGCGCGCCAGGTCACCACTATACCTACGCAAATTGCCAGACGCAGGACCCCAGCGCAAGGCCGAATTAGGCGCGCGGCTCAGTCGGCGGGACGGCGCGCGGGCGCCGTGTCTCGAGCGCGGCAAGGCGCGCCTCAAGCGTCTGGAGCCGCGCTTCGAGCTGTTCCTGAGCGAGCCGCGCCTTGGCCGCCATGGCCTGGACCGCGTCGAATTCCTCGCGCCGCACCAGGTTCATGCGCTGAAGCATGCGCTCGAGCTGCTCCTTGAGGCGCGTCTCGACCTCGTCGCGGAGGCCGGTCAGGGTGCCGAGCGCGCCGCCCGCGACGCGCGCCAGATCTTCGAACAGCCGGTTCTCGGACTCCATGCTCATCCCTCGTCAACGCCGCGGCAGGGCGGGCCGCGCCATCATAGCGAAGGCTCGTCCCGCGACCTAATCGGCTATATAAGGCCGCGATGATCGTCATCACTGGCGGCGCCGGATTCATCGGCTCCAATCTCGCGGCGGCGTTGGAGGAGCGCGGCGAGGAAGATATCGCCGTGTGCGACCGGCTCGGCCACGACGACAAGTGGCGCAACCTGCAGAAGCGCGAGCTTGCCGCCCTCGTCCCGCCCGAAGGCCTGTTCGAGCTCCTGCGCCAGCACGCGCGCCAGATCTCGACCGTGTTCCATCTCGGCGCCGTCTCGTCGACCACCGAGACCGACGCCGATCTCGTCGTGGCGTCGAATTTCGCGCTCTCGCTCGCGCTCTGGGAGTGGTGCGCGGCAAACGGCACGCGCCTTCTCTATGCCTCCTCGGCGGCGACCTATGGCGACGGCGCCGCCGGATTTGACGATGACGGCAGCCCAGCGGCGCTCGCGCGCCTCAAGCCCTTGAACGCCTATGGCTGGTCGAAGCATCTGTTCGACCGCCGCGTCGCCCGCCTTGCCAAGATGCCGAGCCGGCCGCCGCAATGGGCGGGCTTCAAGTTCTTCAACGTCTATGGCCCGAACGAGTACCACAAGGGCGCGATGAAGAGCGTCGCAGCGCAGATCTTCCCGCGCGCCGCCAAGGGCGAAGCGTGCCGCCTCTTCCGCTCCTACCGCCCCGATTTTGCCGATGGCGGTCAGCTGCGCGATTTCGTTTATGTCGAGGATTGCGTGGCGATGCTGCTGTTCCTCTACGACCATCCCGAGCAGAGCGGTCTCTTCAACGTCGGCAGCGGCGCGGCGCGCAGCTTCGCCGATCTCGCCGCCGCGGTTTACCGCGCCTTGGGCCGCGAGCCCGCCATCGAGTATGTCGACATGCCGCTCGAGCTGCGCGAGCGCTACCAGTACCGGACCGAGGCAAGGATGGACCGGCTCCACGGCCGCGGTTACAACGCCGCACCCCGTTCGCTCGAGGACGGTGTGCGCCATTACGTGCAGACTTATCTCGCCGCGGCCGATCCCTATCGCTGATGCTGGTCATTCCCTATCCCGCCATCGATCCGGTTGCCGTCTCGCTCGGGCCCTTCGTGATCCGGTGGTACGCGCTCGCCTATATCGCCGGGCTGCTGATCGGCTGGCGCTATTGCCTGGCGCTGGCCGAGAAACCGCCGCGCGTCGCGCGGGCGCAGGAGATCGACGATTTTCTCGTATGGGCGACGCTCGGCGTCGTGCTCGGCGGACGGACCGGCTATGTGCTGTTCTACCGGCCCGAGTTCTACTTCGCTAATCCGCTCGAGATCGTCGAGGTGTGGCACGGCGGCATGTCGTTCCATGGCGGCGCGCTCGGCGTCTGCGTCGCCATCCTGCTTTTCTGTCGGCAGCGCAAGGTCTCGGTGCTTGGGCTCGCCGACATCATTGCCTGCGCCGTGCCGATCGGGCTCTTCTTCGGCCGCATCGCCAATTTCATCAACGGCGAGCTCTGGGGCCGGGTCACGAGCGTGCCGTGGGCGATGGTGTTTCCGAACGATCCGACCCAGCTTCCGCGCCACCCAAGCCAGCTCTACGAGGCGACGATGGAGGGGATCATCCTCTTCACGATCCTCTACCTGCTGCAGCGCTCGCGCGCCGTGCGCGAGCATAAGGGCACGCTCACCGGCGCGTTCCTCATGGGCTATGGCACCGCGCGGATCGTCGGTGAGTTCTTCCGCCAACCCGACGCCAATCTCGGCTTCCTCTTTTTCGGCACGACCATGGGACAGCTCCTGTCGATCCCGCTCGTGCTCTTCGGCCTCCTTCTCGTCTGGTACGTATGGCGAGCGAAGCCGTCGGCGCCCTAGACGCGCAGCTCCTCGATCATCTGCGCGCCCGGATCGGTGCCGAAGGGCCGCTCACGCTCGCGCGCTACATCGAGGAGGCGCTCCTCCATCCACGCTTCGGCTATTACGCGACGCGCGACCCACTGGGCGTGCGCGGCGATTTCGTGACGTCGCCCGAGATCAGCCAGGTCTTCGGCGAGCTCGTGGGGCTCTGGTGCGTGGACACCTGGCGCCGCATCGGCGCGCCCGATCCCGTGATGCTGGTCGAGCTTGGGCCGGGGCGCGGCACGATGCTTGCCGACGCGCTGCGGGCGGCCCGGGTGGCGCCGGGTTTCGCCGCGGCGGCCCGCGTCCATCTCGTCGAGCGCAGCAGGCCGTTGCGGGCCATGCAGGCAAGAACGCTCGAAGCCGCATCGCCGGTCTGGCACGACGAGCTTGCGAGCGTGCCGCCGGGCCCGCTGCTGCTTTTCGCCAACGAGTTCCTCGACGCCCTGCCGGTGCGGCAGTTCGTTCGCCGCGCTGGCGCATGGCACGAGCGGCGCGTCGGCATCGGGAGCGACGGCGCGCTCTCATTCGTGCTCGATCCAATGCCGGCCGATCTCATCCTCGACGCGCACGAAGGTGCCGTCCGCGAGATGCGCCCCGGCGCAGACGGATTGGCGCGCACCGTCGCGCACCGGCTCGCGGCCCACGGTGGTGCTGCGCTCTTCATCGATTACGGCTATTTCCCGTCGGCCTGCGGCGACACGCTCCAGGCCGTGCGGCGCCACCGCAGCGCCGAAATTCTCGCCGATCCCGGCGCGGCCGACCTCACCGCCCATGTCGATTTCGAGGCCTTCGCCGCGACTGCGACGGAGGCTGGCGCGCGGGCGTGGGGACCGGTGCCGCAAGGCGCGTTCCTCGGCGCGCTCGGCATCGAGGCGCGCGCGCACAAGCTCATCGCGCACGCGGATGACACGCAGGCGCTCCTCATCCGCAGCGGCTGCCGCCGTCTTGTCGACCCGGCCGAGATGGGCACGTTGTTCAAGGCGCTGGCGCTGACGGCGCCCAGCGCGCCGCCGCCGGCGGGGTTCCCATGACGCCGCTCGCCGCACATGCGCTCGCCGGCGCCGGCGTCCGCCACGGCTTCTTCACGCGCGAAGACGGCGTCAGCGACGGCGTGTTCGCCGGGCTCAACTGCAGCCTCGGTTCGGGTGACGACCCGGCCAAGGTCGCCGAGAATCATCGCCGTGCGCTGGCCTGCCTCGGCTTGGCGCCGGGCGCTCTCGTGACCGGATACCAAGTCCACGGCACCGACGTGGCGGTGGTCGAGCGCGCGTGGCGCTATGCCGACCGGCCGCGCGTCGACGGGCTCGTGACGCGCGCGCCCCGCGTTGCGCTCGGGATCCTGACCGCCGACTGCGCGCCTGTGCTCTTTGCCGAGCCCGCGGCAGGTGTTGTCGCGGCCGCGCATGCGGGTTGGCGCGGCGCCATAGGCGGCGTGCTCGAGACGACGCTCGCGACGATGGAGAAAGAGGGTGCGCGGCGCGAGCGGATTGCGGCCGCCATTGGCCCCTGTATCGGCGGCCGGTCCTACGAGGTCGGGCCCGAGTTTCCGGCGCCCTTTCTTGCCGAGCGTCCGGAGAATGCGCGCTTCTTCGCGCCCGCCGCGCGCGCGGGGAATTCGCTCTTCGATCTCGGCGCCTATGTCGAAGCAAAGCTCAAGGGCCTCGGCGTCGGCCGCGTCGAGCGCATCGCCGCCGACACTTGCGCCGATGATGTTCGCTTCTACTCCTATCGCCGCGCGTGCCTTCGCGGCGAGAAGCAGTTCGGCCATCTCCTCTCCGCTATCGCTTTGGTGCCGTGAATGCGTCGCACTTTGCTCGCGCTCCTATGTCTCCTCGCGGCCTGCCAGCCGCTGCCGCATCCCTTCGACGATGCGCGCGCGCTGCCGCCGCCCTCGGCGCTGCAGCCGCCCGACAGCGTGGGCGTGCTGGTGGCGCCGGCCGAGGGCGCGCCGGCGCCGTTTGGCCCGGCGCTGAGCGAGGCCTTGGCGAAGGCGCTGCGCGCGGCCGATGTGCCGGCGAGCACCGAGGGCGGCAACCGCGGCAGCTTCCGTCTCGAAACGGCGGCGGAAGAGGGGGCGGGCACGGGCGCGATGCAGCGCCTCACCGTGCGCTGGACATTGCGCGACGCCGAGGGCGCTGTTCGCGGCAGCGGCACGAGCGCGCGCGATGTCGCGGGCACGGCGTGGCCCGCAGAAGGTGATGCCGTCACGCAATCGATCGCCGCGGAAGCCGCGCCGCAGATCGCGCAGCTCATCGCCGGTGACGCTCCGCTCCCGACCGGGAGCGCGCCGGCGCGCGTCGTTCTCGGCGGCGTCACCGGCGCGCCCGGCGATGGCCGCACGGCGCTCGCGAGCGCCATCGGCACGGCCTTGGGCCGCGCCGGGGTCGAGCTCGGTGCGGCCGGTGCGCCATCGCGCTTTGCGCTCTCGTGCGAGGTCGCGGTGGCGCCGGCCGATCCGGGGCAGCAGCGCGTCACTGTGCGCTGGATCCTCGCCCAAGGCGGGCACCCGCTCGGCCAGGTGAGCCAGCAGAACACGGTGCCGGCGGGAAGCCTCGATCACGCCTGGGGCGACATCGCCTATGCCGTGGCCGCCTATGCTGCGCCCGGCATCGCCGAACTCATCAACCGCGCGGAAGCAGCGCCGGCCGGGAGCTGAGCCGCGCCGTCAGCGCGCGAATTCGTCGCTGGTGAGCCCGTCATAGCTCGCGAGCCGGTCGGCCGGCGCAAGGAAGCCCGCCTCGATGTTGAGGCGCTCGGAGTTCTCGAGCACCTGGCGTGTCATGACCGGCGGCACCGGCGTCCCCGCCGTGATCGCGGCGAGGACAGCGGCGAGCACCGGGTCGGGCGTGTTGGGGAAATGCTTCTTGAGGAGCGCGAGCGCCGCCTGCGGCTCGTCATGGATGAAACGGGCGCCCGCCGCAAGGCCGCGGCCCATCTCGACGCAGACGGCGCGGTGCTCGGCGCAGAATTGCGGCCGCGTCACGATCACGCCCGAGCCGTTGGGCGCGATCCACGGCGGATCGCCGGTCAGGGGGCTCGCGATCGGGACGGCGCCGTATTGCACTTCGGCGAGCTGCGGCCAGGGCGGGCCGCCGACGAAGCCGTCGAGCGCGTGGCGCCCGAATGCCGCGAGCGTCTCGGGCGGCTGCAGCGGCGCCACGGTGACGCCGTCGGGATCGAGCCCGCCCGCGCGCGCGATGACGCGCAGGTAGCCGTGCACGACCGAGTTCACCGCATCGATGCCCATGCGGCGGCCGGCCATGAGCCGCGCGCGCTCGGCAAGCGGCGCGCCGGCGCCGATCCCGGCTTTGGCGGCGATATCCTTGTCGATGACGATGCTCCACACCGGCTTGTCGATCATGTTGGCGATCGCCAGCATGCGCTGGCCGTGTGCGGCGGCGCGTGTCAGCGCCACGGCCGACGACACCGAGAACTCCGACGATCCGGCGACGACGGCGTTGAACGAGCCGACGCCGGCGATGAACTGGGTTTTGACGCTGAGCCCTTCGCGCTGCCAGAACCCTTCCTCGGCCGCGGCATAGATGCCGAGGAACTGCATCACGTCGGCGGGAAGCGCGAGGAGGGCATGATCCTCGGCCGCCGCGGGCCGCGCCGCAGAGAGCGCCGCCGCAAGAAAAGCCATCAGCCACCGCAAATTCATCTTCCTCCCTCGCGCCGGATGCCGGGGCGGGTTTACAGGCTCCGACCCCTTTGTTACAGTCCCGCTTCGTTGCGGCCGTTGCGGCCGATCCCAGGCGATCTCGCATGAAAATTCTCGCGTGCAACAGCAATCGGCCGTTGGCCGAGGCTATTTCAGCCTATTTGAAGCTGCCCCTCACGGACGCGAGCGTGCGGCGCTTCTCCGACATGGAAGTGTTCGTCGAGGTGCACGAGAACGTGCGCGGCGAAGACGTGTTCGTGATCCAGTCGACCTCGTATCCGGCGAACGACAATCTTATGGAGCTTCTGGTCACGCTCGACGCGCTGAAGCGCGCCTCGGCGCGCCGCATCACCGCCGTCATTCCCTATTACGGCTATGCGCGCCAGGACCGTAAATCGGGCTCGCGCACCCCCATCTCGGCGAAGCTCGTCGCCAACATGATCACCGCGGCGGGCGCCGACCGGGTGCTGACGCTCGATCTCCATGCAGGTCAGATCCAGGGCTTCTTCGACATCCCGACCGACAACCTCTTTTCCGCGCCCGTCTTCGTCAAAGACATAAAAGAGCATTTCGACGGCAACAACCTCGTCATCGTCTCGCCCGACGTGGGCGGCGTCGTGCGCGCGCGCATCATCGCGAGCCGCCTCGACGGCGATCTCGCCATCATCGACAAGCGGCGCGAGCACGCCGGCGTGTCGGAGGTGATGAACGTGATCGGCGAGATCGACGGCCGCTCCTGCATCCTCGTCGACGATATCGTCGACAGCGCGGGTACGCTCTGCAACGCTGCCGAGGCCTTGAAGGAGCGCGGCGCGCGCTCGGTCTCGGCCTATGTCACGCACGGCGTGCTCTCGGGCGGCGCGGTCGCGCGCGTCACCGCCTCGCCCCTGGAAGCGCTCGTCACCACCGACAGCATCGCCCAGACCGAGGCGGTGCGCGTCGCCAAGAACATCCGCCGTCTCACCATCGCCCCGCTTATGGCGGAGGCGATCAGCCGCATCAGCGAGGAGCGCTCGGTGTCGAGCCTCTTCGACTAGGATCGAAGGAGTCGTCCATGCCTGATGTCGTCACCTTGCGCGCCGAGGCGCGCCCGAATGCAGGGAAAGGCCCCGCGCGCCAGTCGCGTCGCGACGGCCGTGTCCCCGGCATCGTCTATGGCGATGGCAAGCCGCCCTTGCTCATCACCATCGATCCGCGCGAGTTGATGCTGGCGGCGCGCCGCGAAGGCTTCTTCGCGCGCCTCGTCGATGTCGAGCTGGACGGCACGCGCTTCCGTGCCATCCCGCGCGAGGTGCAAGTCAATCCCGCGACCGACAAGCCGCTCCATATCGATCTCATGCGCGTCGGCAAGGGCAGCCGCATCACGGTGGCCGTGCCGGTGCATTTCGTCGATCAGGAGAAATCGCCAGGGCTGCGCCGCGGCGGCATCCTCAATGTCGTGCGTCACGCGGTCGAACTCGTGTGCAATGCCGACGCGATCCCGGAAAGCCTGACCGTGAGCCTCGACGAGCTTGAGATCGGCGACAGCATCCACATCAGCGCGGTGACTTTGCCGCCCGGCACGCGCGCGACCATCACCGAGCGCGACTTCACGATCGCCTCGATCGCCTCGCCGACTGCCGTGCGCGAGGAGCAGGCCGCCGCCGCTGCCGCTGCGGCTGCTGCCGCTGCCGCGGCTGCGGCCGGCATCACCGCCGAAGGCGCGGCGGCTCCGGGCGCGCCCGGAGCCCCTGGTGCCCCTGGCGCCGCCCCTAGTGCGGCGCCCGGCGCTGCTCCCGGTGGCGCACCCGGCGCTGCCCCCGGCGCCACGCCCGGTGCGGCTCCAGCCGCGGCGCCCGGCGGCGCCCCAGGTGCGGCGGCGCCGGCCCGCGGCGGTGGCCGCGAGCCGCGGCAGCGCTGAGCACGCGCACCCGCGGACTCGATGCGCCTCATCGTCGGGCTTGGGAATCCCGGCTCCCGTTACGCCCTGACGCGGCACAATATCGGCTTCATCGCCGCCGAGGCGGTGGCGCGGCGCTATCGCTTTCCGGCGCTGCGCGCGAAGTTCCAGGGCGAATTCGCCGAGGGCACCATCGGCGAGGCACGCGTATTCCTGCTGAAGCCGCAGACTTACATGAATGCATCGGGCGACAGCGTCGGCGCGCTCGCGCGCTTCTATAAGATCGAGCCGCAGGAGATCGCGGTCGTGCATGACGAGATCGATCTGGCACCCGGCAAGCTGCGCGTGAAGCTCGGCGGCGGCACCGCCGGACACAATGGCCTCCGCTCGATCGAAGCGGCGATCGGGCCTGATTTCTGGCGCGTGCGCATCGGCGTCGGCCACCCCGGCGCGAAGGAACTGGTCGAACCTTACGTGCTGCAGAACTTTCCGCCCGAGGACCGCGCCTGGGCCGGGCCGCTCGTCGATGCGGTGGCCGAGGCGATGCCGCTCCTCGTCGCCGACGACGCCGCGGGCTTCATGAGCCGGGTTGCGCTCATCCTCCGCCCGCCGCCGCCGAAACCGCCGCGGGCGGCGCCGGACGAGAACAAAGACAGGGACAAGGCGTAAGGGTGCGATGGGATTCAATTGCGGTATCTTGGGCCTGCCCAATGTCGGCAAATCGGCGCTCTTCAATGCGCTGATCGCGGCCGAGGCGGCGCAGGCGGCCAATTATCCGTTCTCGACGGTCGAGCCCAATATCGGCCGCGTGGCCGTGCCGGACGGGCGGCTCGACGTGCTGGCGCGCCTTGCGAAGTCGGCCAAGATCGTGCCGACCCAGCTCGAGTTCGTCGACATCGCGGGCTTGGCGCGCGGCGCCTCGCGCGGCGAAGGCTTGGGCAACCAGTTCCTCGCGCACATCCGCGAGGTCGACGCGGTGGCGCACGTGTTGCGCTGCTTCGAGGACGAGAACGTCGTCCATGTCGAAGGCTCGGTCGATCCGGTGCGCGACGCCGAGACGGTCGAGACCGAGCTCATGCTCGCCGATCTCGAAAGCCTCGAGCGGCGCCTTCCCGCGCTCGAGAAGCGCGCGCGCGGCGGCGAGCGCGAGGCGAAGGCGCAGATCGCCTTGATCGAGCCGACGCTTGCGCTGCTGCGCGACGGCAAGCCCGCGCGCGCCTTCGTGCCGCCTCCCGAGGAGCGCGCGCTCTTCCGCACGCTCCAGCTTCTGACCGCGAAGCCGGTGCTCTACGTCGCCAATGTCGATGAAGCGGCCGCCGGGGCCGGCAACGCGGCGTCGCGCGCGGCGATCGACTACGCGAAAGCGCAAGGGACGGAGTGTGTCGTCATCTCGGCCAAGATCGAGGCGGAGCTTGCGCAGCTCGGCAACCCCGAGGAGGCGGCCGCGTTCCTCGAAGCCTTGGGGCTCGCGGAGGCGGGGCTCGGCCGCTTCGTCGCGGCGGGCTATCGGCTCCTCGATCTCGTCACTTTCTTCACCGCGGGCCCCAAGGAATCGAAGGCGTGGACCGTGCCGCGCGGCGCGAAGGCGCCGCGCGCGGCCGGCGTGATCCATACCGATTTCGAGAAGGGCTTCATCCGTGCCGAAACGATCGCCTACGACGACTATGTCGCGTGCAAAGGCGAGCAGGGCGCCAAGGAGGCGGGCAAGATGCGGCTCGAAGGCGCCGACTACGTCGTCAATGATGGCGACGTGTTGCATTTCCGCTTCAACGTCTAGGCGCCGCCTTCCGACGAAACGAAACTCGTTCCGTCATGCCCGGCCTCCGTGCCGGGCATCCACGTGTTCCTTTTTCCCGCGCAGCACACTCGTGGATGGCCGGAACAAGTCCGGCCATGACGGAAAAGGAGCATGCGACGGTAGTTGAACGGAAGCCGCTCGCGGGCGCGATAAAGGCCCTGTATTGCCCGCGCGCCCTCCCTTATGATCCGGCACAACATCAGAGGAGGAGGCAAACCATGGGTCAGACCGTCACTTTGAAGGCCTCGGACGGCCATTCCTTCGGCGCCTATCGCGCCGAGCCGGAAGGCAAGCCGCGCGGCGCCATCGTCGTCATCCAGGAAATTTTTGGCGTGAACCACCACATCAAGAGCGTTGCCGATCGCTATGCGGCACTCGGCTATGTCGCGGTCGCGCCACAAGTGTTCGATCGCGCCGAGAAGAATTTCGAGGCGGGCTATGACCAGCCGAGCATGGAGAAGGGCCGCGCCGCGCGCGGCAAGATCCAGACCGAGCAGCTCCTGCTCGACGCGCAGGCGGCGATCGACTCGGTGAAGTCCGCCGGCAAGGTCGGCATCATCGGCTATTGCATGGGCGGGTCGGTGGCGTTCCTCGCCGCGACGCGCCTCAACGGGATTTCGTGCGCGGTGGGCTATTACGGCGGCCAGATCGCGCAAGTGTGCGAAGAGAAGCCGCGCGTTCCGACCATGCTGCATTTCGGCGATCAGGATCAGAGCATCCCGATGACCGACGTCGATAAGATCAAGAAGGCGCGGCCCGAGACGCCGATCTTCGTCTACAAGGCCGGCCACGGCTTCCACTGCGACGAGCGCGCCTCGTTCGCGCCGGAAGCGGCCCAGGTCGCGGCGTGCCGCTCGCAGGAATTCTTCCTGAAGAATATCGGCTGAGCCTCACTCGCCGGCGAGGCGGCTTCGGCGCTCTGGAAAGAGCGCGAGAAGCCCCTCGCGCGAGGCGGGGCATGTGCCGCGCTCGGTGATGAGCGCGGTCACAAGCCGCGCCGGCGTCACGTCGAAGCCGAAATTTGCGGCCGGGCTCGCGGCCGGCGTCAGGCGCACGCGCGCGATGGTGCCGTCGGCGAGCGCGCCCGCGATCTCGCTTACTTCGCTCGGCTCGCGCTCTTCGATCGGGATGAGGGCGCCATCCGCGATCGTCCAGTCGATCGTCGAGGACGGCAGTGCTACGTAGAACGGCACGCCGTTGTCGAAGGCCGCAAGCGCTTTGAGATAGGTTCCGATCTTGTTTGCGACGTCGCCCGCCGCGGTCGTGCGGTCGGAGCCGACGATTGCGAGATCGACCCGTCCGCGCTGCATCAGGTGACCGCCGGCATTGTCGACAATGACGGTGTGCGGCACGCCGTGCTCGGCCAATTCCCACGCGGTGAGGCTTGCACCCTGGTTGCGGGGCCGCGTCTCGTCGACCCAGACATGAAGCGGGATGCCGCGCTCGTGCGCGAGATAGATCGGCGCCAAGGCCGTGCCCCAATCGACCGTCGCGAGCCAGCCGGCGTTGCAGTGCGTGAGGATCTCGACCGGGCCGCGCCCCTTCTTCTCGAGCGCGGCGGCGATGAGCGGCAGTCCGTGCGCGGCAATCGCACGGCTGGCGGCGACATCCTCCTCGGCGATTTCGTCGGCTCTCGCCCAGGCGCGCGCCGCGCGCGCCGCTTGCGGCAGCGCCAGGATCGCGTGGCGCACATCCTCGATCGCCCAGCGCAGGTTGACCGCTGTTGGCCGCGTCGCGAGGAGAAGCCGCGCCGCCGCGTCGATCGCGGCCTCGCGCGCATCCTCGGCAACGGCGAGCGCCATGCCGTAGGCGGCCGTGGCGCCAATCAAGGGCGCGCCGCGCACTTCCATGCCGCGGATCGCCTGCGCTGCATCGGCGGCGTTGGCGAGCTGCTTCGTCGCGAAGCGATGCGGCAGCTGCGTCTGGTCGATGATGAAGACGCCGCCGTCGGCACGCCAGATCGTGCGCATCGGCTGGCCCTTGACCTTCATGTCACCGGCCCTTGAGCACGCGGCCCGCGACCGCGTCGAGCCGCGCCATGACGGCGGGATCGCGCGCCTCCGGCGCGGTGATGAGCGCGTGGTCGAGCCCGCGGCGGCAGCCTTGCGGGCAATCATGGTCGGCGGCGGCGAGCGGCACGACCGCCTTCAACAGCCCTTTGGCCTTCTCGGCGTTCGCGAGCAGCACGGAGATGATCTGCTCGACCGTGACATGGTCGTGGTCGGGATGCCAGCAGTCGAAATCCGTCACCATCGCCACCGTCGCGTAGCAAAGCTCGGCCTCGCGCGCGAGCTTCGCCTCGGGCATGTTGGTCATGCCGATGACGCTGCAGCCCCAGCTGCGATAGAGCTCGCTCTCGGCGAGCGAGGAGAATTGCGGCCCCTCCATGACGAGATATGTGCCGCGGCGGACGAGCGCGAGCCCCTGGGCGTGGGCCGCAGCCTCGACCCGGTCGCCTAAACGCGCGCACACGGGATGCCCCATCGACACGTGCGCGACGCAGCCGGTGCCGAAAAAGGATTTCTGGCGCGCGAAGGTACGGTCGATGAATTGATCCACCAGCACGAAAGTGCCGGGCGGCAGGTCGGGGCGGAGCGAACCCACCGCCGAGACCGAGATGAGGTCGGTGACGCCCGCGCGCTTCAGCGCGTCGATGTTGGCGCGGAAATTGATCTCGCTCGGCGGGATGCGGTGGCCGCGGCCGTGGCGCGGCAGGAACACCACGCGAGTGCCGCCGAGGCGTCCAAAGCAGAGCTCGTCCGACGGCGCGCCCCATGGCGTCTCGACCTTGCGCCAGGCAACGTCTTCGAGCCCTTCGATCTCGTAGAGCCCGCTGCCGCCGACGATACCGATGACCGCGTCCGCCATGGCACCAGTCTTGCGGGCGTCCCGGCACGAGGCAAGTGGCGTTCCGCTTTAACGGCGTTAGACTGCGGCCTTGCCGAGTTCCGCCATGAGACGCGCCTTTCTGCTCCTCGTCTGCGCGCTGGCGCTGGCCACTGTGCGTGCCCGCGCCGATGTCGCCTATTCCGGCAGCGGCGTTGTGGTGACGTCGCGGAATGGCAAGGCGCCGCTCGATCTCCCGGCGACGCTCTTAAAGCCCGCGGGCAATGGGCCTTTCCCGGCAATCGTCATGCTGCATGATTGCAGCGGCCTCGGGCCCCGCTCGAGCGGCGCGCCGCTGCGGTGGGCCAGTACGCTCGCGGCGCAGGGTTATGTCGTCATCATACCGGACAGTTTCCTGCCGCGCGGTTTGCCCGATGGCGTCTGCACGGCGCCGCCATCGGCTCAGGTGACCAGCGCCCTTCCATTTGCGCGGGCTATCGACGCCTATTATGCGCTCGGCTATTTGCGCACGCTTTCGTTCGTCGATCGCGACCACATCGGCGTGATGGGCGGGTCGCATGGCGGCAGCACGACGCTTGCGACGATATCGAAAGTCGCGCCCGATATCGCCGCACGCCGCCCTGGCGCATTTGCCGCGGCGGTCGCGCTCTATCCGGGCTGCGGCGCGCGCTACGGCGGTTGGTCGGTGGTGCGCGCGAACGGCGACCACGGGCCGGTGACGCAGTTCAATGGACTCTACGAGCCGGTGGCGCCACTTCTGATCCTCGTCGGCGGGGCCGACGATTGGACGCCGGCCGAGCATTGCCGCGTCCTCGCCGAACGTTCGGCCGCGGCAGGCCTGCCGGTTTCGATCAAGATCTACCCTGACGCTCGTCACGCGTTCGACAGTTCCAACCCGCCGCGCTACCTCGCCACCCGCAACAACATCAACAAGCCGGACGCGAAGGGTGCAACGACCGGCGGCGACCGTGCGGCTTGGGCCGACGCAGTGAAGGAGGTGACGCGGTTCTTCGCCGAGCACCTCGGGCCGAAATAAAGGTCAGACCGTGCCCTTCGGGTAGATGTAGCGGCCGAGCGGCAAGAACAGCAGCGCCGCGACGATCAGCACGCTGAAATAGACCCACAGCACCGGATCATACGAGTGGTAGTGGTCGAAGCCGGCGCCGAGGATGGCGGGGCCAATGCCGACGCCGCAGGCAAACAGCGCGAAGATCAGGCCATAGAGCGTGCCGAATGAGTGGCGCCCGAAATAGCGGCTGACGAAGAAGCCGAGCATGTCGATCTCGGCGCCGATGGCGAGGCCGAAGCAGATCGCGGCGAAGAACGGCGCGGGCGCGCCCGAGTGGCTCAGGAGCAGCCCGACGGCGATCACCGGCAGGAACATGCTGATGCCCGAGAAGATCGGGCCGTTGACCCAATCAAGGCACAATCCGACGACGACGCGAGCGCCCATGGCGGCGAGGCCCGAGAGGCCGAGCAATCCTGCGGCGGCTTGCGGCGTGTAGCCCCGGTCGGTCAGGAGCGGCACGAAATGGCCGGACAGGATGCCGTTGTTGCAGGTGCCTTCCGCAAGGAAGATGACGGCGAGCATCCAGAATTGCCGTGTGCCAATTGCCGCCTTGGTCGAGAGGCCGAAGACCTGCTTCTCCGCGGCGGGATTGCGCCGCACCTCGCGCATGTGTTGGAAATATCCGGGCGGCTCGCGCACGAAGAGCGCGATCATCGAGAATGAGACGAGCCAAGTGAGCGCGCCGACCACGACATAAGCCGGGCGCCAGCCATAGGTGCTGATGATCGATTGCGCGAGCACGGGAAGGATGAGCGTGCCGAGCCCGACGCCGCAGGTGGCGATGCCGAGCGCGAGGCCGCGCTCCTTGTCAAACCACGCGGTGATCGATTTCGAATAGACGATCGGCCCCATGCAGGCGCCGAAGCCCGAGGCAGCCGCGAACATGAAATAGAGCGGCCAGACATGGGCAGGGCTCAGAAGCGCGAAGCTCGCGAGCGCGAGCCCATAGAGGAAGGTCGTCGGCAGGGCGATGCGGTGGATGCCGTACCGGTCCATGAGCCAGCCGAAAAGCGGCGTCATGATCGGGGAGGCGACGGCGCTGGCGAGGAGGCCCGAGGAAAAGAGCCCGCGCGACCAGCCGAGCGCGGTCGTCACCGGGACCATATAGACGTTAACCGTAAAGATCACGGCCGGGCCGGGTCCGACCACATTGCCTATGAGCGATGCGGCCACGATCCACCACCGATTCCGGAACAAGGTGCGGGTTTCGACCGCTTCTGCGCTCGCCATTCGTTGTTTCCTCCAGAATTTTGCGGGGATGCTACGTCAAGGCGCGCCCGTCTTCCAAGCCCTTCCGCAGCGGCGAGTCGTCGCCCGCCCTCTCCCCGCGCGAGCGAACGTGCGCTAACTTCTCGCCATGAGCAAGCTCTTCAGCCCCTTCAAACTGCGCGGCCTTACGCTCGAGAACCGCATCGTCGTCGCGCCGATGTGCCAGTACTCGGCCGATGACGGCAGCGCCACGGACTGGCACATGCAGCATGTCGGCATGCTGTCGCACTCGGGCGCGGCCCTCGTCGTGCTCGAAGCGACGGGCGTCGAGCGCGAGGGGCGGATCACGCCCGGCTGCCTCGGTCTCTATTCCGACGAGAACGAGCGCGCGCTGAAGCGCGTGATCGATTCGGTGCGGCGCTATTCGAAGACGCCGCTCGGCATCCAGCTTGCTCATGCCGGCCGCAAGGCGTCGGCGGCCTCGCCCTGGAACGGCGCCAAGCCGCTCCGCCCCGACCAGGGCGCGTGGCAGACGATGGCCCCCTCGGCCATCCCGTTCGATGAAGGCTGGCCCACGCCCAAGGCGCTCTCGCGCGGCGAGATCGACCGCGTCGTCGAATCCTTCGCGCGGGCAGCCGAGCGCGCGCGCCGCATCGGCTTCGACGAAGTCGAGCTCCATTATGCGCATGGCTATCTCGCCGCCGCGTTCCTGTCGCCCATCGCCAACAAGCGCGAGGATGAGTATGGCGGCAGCCTCGAGAACCGCATGCGCTTCGCGCTCCGCGTCGCCGAGGCGGTGCGCGCCGTGTGGCCCGCCGACAAGCCGCTTGGCGCGCGTATCACCGGCACTGACTGGGTCGAGGGCGGCTTTACCACCGATGACGCCGTCGTGCTCGCGCGCGAATTGAAGGCGCGCGGCTGCGACTTCGCGTGCGTGTCGAGCGGCGGCGTCAACAGCAAGGCGCGGGCGCCGGTCGCCGCGGGCTTCCTTCTGCCCCATGCCGAGCGCGTGCGGCGCGAGGGCGAGATCGCCACGCGCGCCGTGGGCTTCATCGTCAAAGCGCAGCAGGCCGAGGCCGCGATCGCCGAGGGCAAGGCCGACATGGTCGCGCTCGCGCGCGCCGTGCTCGACGATCCGCGCTGGGGCTGGCATGCGGCCGAAGAACTCGGCGCCACTGCGGCCTACCCGGTGCAGTACGAGCGCGTGCGGCCCTCCGCCTGGCCAGGCGCCAAGATGGCGCGGCCTTAGGGATGCGGCGGTTCACCGAATAACGCTGTCATTGCGAGGAGCCGAAGGCGACGAAGCAATCTGCCGGAGATTGCTTCGCCCCGCTCGCAATGACAGTTGTTAACGACGCTCAGGCGTGCTGGTGCAGGTCGGCCCAGATCTTGCGCTTGGCGCCGTAGAGCAGGCCGGTCATGACGAGCAGGAACAGCATGACCTTGGCGCCGGTCGTCTTGCGCTCCTCCATCTTGGGCTCGGCCGCCCATTGGAGGAAGGTGACGACGTCATGCGCCTCCTGCGGCAGCGTTGCCTGCGTGCCGTCGGCGAACGTCACCGAATTGTCGGCGAGCGGTTGCGGCATGGCGATCTGGTGGCCCGGGAAGTGCATGTTGTAGCTCATCCCGTCCTGCATCTTGAAATTGGCGGGCGCTGACTCGAAGCCCGTCAGGATGCCATAGACGTAGTCGGGTCCGCCCTCGCGCGCCTTGGTGATGAGCGAAAGATCAGGCGGCAGCGCGCCGTTATGTGCGGCACGCGCCGCCTTGTCATTGGGATAGGGCGCCACGAACGCGTCGGCCGGCCGCGCCGGGCGCTGCACGACGTTGCCCTGGTCGTCGAGGTCGTTCACCTGCTTCTGCGCGGCGATCGCCTTGATCTCGTCGTCGGTGTAGCCCAAGGCGGCAAGGTCGCCGTAATGCAGCAGGTTCATCGAATGGCAGGCCGAGCAGACCTCTGAGTAGATCTGGAATCCGCGCTGGAGCGCAGCGCGGTCGTACGTGCCGAAGACGCCGTCGAACGACCAGCCGGGATGGGGCAGGGGTGGCATCGCCTCCTCCTGCGCCACGGCGGGAAGCGCCAGAGCGAGCATCACGGCAAAGGCTGCGGCGATCTTCATCAGTGTCTCTCCGCGACGCCAGCCGGCTGCGGCGCGTGGCCGCCGCCTTCGCGCGCCAAGACCGACGCGGCGATGCTCGTCGGCAGCGGCAGCGGCCGCTCGAACTTCCCGATCAGCGGAAAGAGCACGTAGAAGTGCACGAAATAGTAGAGCGTGCAGACGCGGCCGAGGACGATATAGAAGCCCTCCGGCCGGTGCGCGCCCACATATCCGAGCAGCACCACGTCGATCACGAGGAGCCAGAACACCCACTTGTAGACCGGGCGGAAGAACGAGCTCCGGACCGGCGAGGTGTCGAGCCACGGCAGCAGGAACAGCGTCAGGATCGAGCCGAACATGGCGCAGACGCCGATGAGCTTCGACGGGATCGAGCGCAGGATCGCGTAGAACGGCAGCAGATACCATTCCGGCACGATCTCGGGCGGCGTCTGCAGCGGGTTCGCGGGGATGTAGTTCTGCGGGTCGCCCAGGAGGTTCGGCCAGTAGAACACGATCGCGGCGAAGATCAGGAGATAGACTGAGAGCCCGAACGTGTCCTTGATCGTGTAGTAGGGATGGAACGGGATCGAATCCTGCGGCCCCTTGCGGTCGATGCCCAAGGGATTGTTCGAGCCGTGCTGATGCAGCGCGAGGAGGTGCAGCATCACCACCCCGACGATGATGAACGGCAGGAGGTAGTGGAGCGAGAAGAACCGGTTGAGCGTCGGATTCCCGACCGCGAACCCGCCCCAGAGCCACGTCACGATGGTGTTGCCGATGCCGGGGATCGCGCCGAACAGGTTGGTGATGACGGTGGCGCCCCAGAAGCTCATCTGCCCCCACGGCAGCACGTAGCCCATGAACGCGGTCGCCATCATGAGCAGCAGGATGACGACGCCCAGCATCCACAGAAGCTCGCGCGGATATTTGTAGGAGCCGAAATAGAGGCCGCGGAACACATGGATGTAGGTGACGATGAAGAAGAACGAGGCGCCGTTCATGTGGATGTAGCGGATGAGCCAGCCCCAGCGCACGTCGCGCATGATGCGCTCGACCGAATCGAACGCCATCGCCGTGTTGGGCGTGTACTGCATCGCCAGGATGATCCCGGTAAGGATCATGATCACGAGCGTGATGCCGGCGAGCGACCCGAAATTCCACCAGTAGCTCAGGTTGCGCGGCGTCGGATATTCGTAGAGCTCGTGCTTCATATAGGCGAAGACCGGCAGGCGATGGTCGATCCACGCCACGAGCTTGTTCTGGGCTTTCGCTTCCGCCATCGCGCGCTCTCTAAATCTGCTCGACGTCGTTGAGGTCGAAGGTCGAGTTCGGCGGGTTCTCGCCGACGCGGATCATCGTGTCGCTGACAAAATGGTGCGGCGGCACCGGCAGGTTGTAGGGCGCGGGCACGCCCTGGAAGACGCGCGCGGCCAGGTCATAGCGCGAGCCGTGACAGGGGCAGAAATATCCGCCGCGCCAATCGGCCCCTTCGCTGCCGGGCTGCGGCTGGAATTCCGGAATACAGCCAAGATGCGTGCAGATGCCGACGACGACGAGATATTCGGGCTTGACCGAGCGGTGCCAGTTCTTGGCGTAGTCGGGCTGCTGCATCACGTTCGAGTCGGGATCGCGCAGGTCCGCGGTCTCCTTCGGGTCCTGCAGCGTCTTGAGCTCGTCGGCGGTGCGGTGTGCGATGAAGACGGGCCGCGAGCGCCACAGCACGATCATCTGCTGGCCTGGCTCGAGCTTGGAGATGTCGACGTCGATCGGCGCGCCGGCGGCGAGCACGTCCTCGGACGGCTCCATGCTGGTGACGAGCGGCCACACCGCGCAGGCCGCGCCGACGGCAGTGACGGCGGTCGCAGCCAGGGTCAGGAAGTCGCGGCGGCTCTCGCCGTCATGTTCATGCGCGCCGTGCGGCCCCGGCGCTACCGTGTCCGTCATGTAGTTCGAACTCCCCGCTTCGAATCCCCGCCTCGCCCGCGCCTCGGAGGTGGACGCGCGACCCTAACCCCTGGGTCGCGGCGGGCTTATGCGACATCCTGCCGCGCCCTATAGAAGATTGGCGGCGCGCTGAAAAGAGAGGTCCGATGCGGCTTGCCCTCTACGAGCCCGACATCCCGCAAAACACGGGCGCGATCCTGCGGCTCGCCGCCTGTTTCGGCGTTGCCGTCGATGTGATCGGGCCCGTGGGCTTCGTCCTCGACGACCGGCGCCTCAAGCGTGCGGGCCTCGATTATGCCGCGCGCGCGGCGCTCACGAGCCACGAGTCGTGGCAGCGCTTCCTGGCCGTGCGCGGC
>Ga0335078_10000601_pt1 | contig 55235 bp, 54 predicted proteins | sample Lox_Sample_32_FD_206711 | JGI IMG/M metagenome (GOLD analysis project Ga0335078, IMG submission 206711) | Soil microbial communities from Loxahatchee National Wildlife Refuge, Florida, United States - Lox_Sample_3.2 | ecosystem: Environmental > Terrestrial > Soil > Wetlands | place: USA... | reverse complement strand
CGCGGAGGCGAACCACCGGCTGGCCCAGCTCGCGGAGTTGCTGCCGCGCCTGCGGACCTGGGCGACCCGCCTCGGGGAGGTCCAGGGCGAGGTCGAGCGCCTCGGCGCGTTCTGGGGCAAGGAGCTCGACGCGAGCGACCATGTCGACCACGAGCGCAAGGAGCAGCTCGACGCCGAGTGGCAGCACCTCACCCACCGCCTCGAGGAGGCGGTCGGGGCGCTGCAGCGGGAAGGGATCGAGGTGAAGGACCTCTCGGGGGGCCTGGTCGACTTCTACGGCCTGGTCGACGGGGAGGTAGTCTTCCTCTGCTGGCGCCTCGGGGAGGGAGAGGTAGGGTTCTACCACCGCCTGGACGGCGGCTACCGGACCCGCCGGCCGATCCCCGAGACCGCGCGGGCCACCCTCTCGAGCCCCCGGGACGCGAACTAGGGCTCCGCGGACTCCACCGAGTCCTCGAGTCGCTGGGCACCCCGGGCGTACCGCCCCACGTCGACCGGGCGCATCCCCATCGCCTCCCGGAACTCGTTCGCCGACGCCGGGGCGAACCCGGCGTAGTGGTTGTTGAAGAAGACGAACGAGCTCTCGAGCGCGTCCTGGCGTTGTCGAAGTCGCTCGGCCCACCGCCGCGTCTCCGCGCTCCGGTCCACCCGGACCTCTCCGTGGACCTCCTCGGGCACGGTCGTGTGGTCCCCGATGAACCGCAGGTAGACGAAGTCGGTCGTCACCTCGGGCGGGATGTCGAGGTAGGTGAGGTACGACCAGGCGAGGGAGACCCTCCGCTCGGAGAGCTCGCGACGGAGGCCGGCCCACGTCTCGCCCTCGTACCATCCCCGGTCCCGGAGCTCGACCGAGTACCGCAGGCTCGGGTCGAGCGCCTCGAGCAGGGCGGAGAGGAACGTGGTCGCTCGTCCCGGTTTGACCCAGGGCGGGAACTGGAGCAGGATCGGGCCAAGCTTCGGGCCGAGGGCGCGGGCGCTCTCGAGGAACCCATCGATAGCCTTGCGGTCGACCGCGAGCTTCGGGTCGAGGAGGTCGCGGGGGAACTTCAGGGTGAAGAGGAACCCGTCCGGGGTCTTGCGACGCCATCCCTCGACGACCGCCCGGGCCGGACTCCGGTAGTACGTGGAGTCGACCTCGACGGTGTCGAAGAGCCGGGAGTAGACCGTCAGCCGCTCGCCGTCCGCGATCCCTTTGGGGTAGACCCGACCCCACCATGCCTCCGACGTCCAGGAGGAGCATCCGACCCGCACGGTGGGCGCCATATTCCCGCCTACCTCTCCCCCAAACCCGGACTCGAGCCTGGCGCCGACCCGGCTCAGGAGGCCGCCGGCCCGGTCTGCGCCATCTGGACGGCCCGTATGGAGAGCGCGAACCCCCCGAGCAGGGCCAGCGCGGCCGAGCCGAGGACCAACGTGGGGAAGGGGTCCCCCAGCGAGAGGAGTCCCAGAGCCAGGGGGGCCATCAGCCCCGCCCCGCCGCCGACGACCCCGACCGCGGGTCGGTCCGAGCGGAGCGTGAGGAGCGCCGCGTAGCCGGCGAGGACCGCGACGAACCCGAGGAGGACGATCCCCCCTCCGATCGCCGCGACGAACTGCTCGAGGTCCGAGAACGGAGTGAGCGCCACCGACGAGCCGTTGTTCGCCGCGCCCAGCGGCATCGTGACCTGCATGCCGCTCGCCCCGGCCGAGTACAGGGTGGAGACGAACGCGTAGACCGTGATCGGCGAGTAGCCGGCCTCGGTGAACTCGAAGGTGAGCCCGCCGGTCGGAAGGTTCGAGAACGCGAACGAGCCGTCCAGCGCGGTCACCGTCTGGAACGAAGCTCCCGACTCGGTGGTCACCACCACGTCGACCCCGTCCCCGGCGGTGGGACCGCCGGACTTGTGTCCGAGGAGGACGACCCCGCCGGCCTCGAAGCTGCCGGGCGTCGGGGCGAGGAAAGCGTAGTACCCGAACAGCCCGGCGAGCACGACCGCTACGACCGCGACCCCGAAGAGCGAGCCGGCGGCCATGCGGCGGACCCGCCATCGAGGGATGCGCGGCGGCGGGAGCGCGGGGTAAAGTCCCGGTACGACCTCCCAGTTGTACAGGGGCGGAGGGTCCCGGGGGACGACCACCGGGACGGGGGCACGGCACTGCGAGCACGGGAACCACTGCGTGGGGGGCGACGGCGCGAGGACGGCGCTCAGCGGCGTTCCGCACGCCGGGCAGCGGACCGTGACGGCGGGACCGACCATCGGACGCAACCGAGCCGCCCCGGGGTCTTAGCCTTGCGTCGCGCCCTGGGCAAGCCCCACTTCCATGTGGTCGGCGTCGACGACGGGGCGTTCTCGCGAGAGGACTCCTGGGCCCCGGTCGCCGCGGTCGCGATGGCCGTCCCCTCCCGGGTCGAGTCGGTCCGACTGGGCCGGGTCCGGGTGGACGGGGACGATGGGGCGACCGAGATCGCGCGGCTCGTTCGGGACACCGGAGGCCTCGAGAGCCTCCGGGCGGTCCTCCTGGACGGGGCGGTCGTCGGCGGGTTCAACGTGGTCGACCTCGACCGGCTCCACGCGGAGCTCGGCCTCCCGGTCGTCGCGGTGACGCGGCACGCCCCGGACTTCCCGGCGATCCATGCGGCGCTCCGCAAGTGGTTCCCTCGGGACTCGGAGGTTCGGTGGCGACGTCTACGGGCTCACCGTCTGTTCCGGCTGCCGTACCCCGAGTTGCCCCTCCTGGTCGCCGCGGTCGGATGTCGTCGGGCGGAGGCGGCGGTGCTCGTGCGCCGCACGACCGTCGAAGGGCACGTACCGGAACCGGTACGGCTCGCGCACCTGGTCGCCTCGGCCGGAGGCCGCCGGGCGCTCGACTGAGAAGGGTTAAGGGGGACAACCTGCGTCGGAGCGGGGGCGGGCCTGTAGCTTAGCCCGGACGAAGCACTGGCCTTCTAAGCCAGAGAACTCGGGTTCAAAGGCGGGGGGCGCCACACGCCCCCGGCGGAGAGTCCCGACAGGCCCGTCCCCTACGCCGCGCTCACTTCGGCCTGGCACTTGGCGCAGAGAATCCCCTGGTGGTCGGCGCCGAGAGGATTCCCGCAGAGCGGGCAGGTGGCGCGCGCGTCCGCGGCCGCGATCAGCTCCTGCACGCTCGTCCGAAGGGCGGGGTTCGAACCGGCGGGGGGCGGTTCGGGGGCGCGGACCCCCGAGGAGGTCGTCGGAGGGAGGAACGCGTCGAGACGGGGCCGATAGACCCCGGTCCGACGGTCGAACGTCACAACTCCCCGGGCGGCCAGGCCCTGGAGCGCCGAGTCCATCAGCTCGCGGACCCCCCCGAAGATGTGCGCGACCTCGACCGCGGTGAGCCCGGGGGACTCGACAAGGACCTGGAGGCAGCGGGAGGCGAGCAGGGGCATGTCGCCCTTGCCGACCACCTGGTCCACGTGCCAGCTCAGCCGCGCCGGGCGGCGCACGTACCGCTGGGCCGGCAGGCGGCCAGCGCGAGGGTCCGCGAGCAGGAGGGAACGGAGAAGGTCGAGCTCGTAGGAGACCCGCTCCTCCGGGTAATAGGTCAGGACCGCGACGCAGAACGGGAGGAGACCCCGGGAGCGGCAGACTCGGATCCCTACCCTCAGGTCGTCCAGGAACGTCCGCAGGGTGACCCGAGAACCGCCGGCCGCGGCCCGGTCCTCGTCGGCCCGGCTCCGGGGCAGGTAGTGCTCGCGGAGGAGGAACCGCTGGACGGTCCGGACCGGGGGTCCGTCGCCGAGAGGAAAGAGCATCCCGGTCCCGTCCTCGTCGGTCGCCATCTTCTGGAACGGGCGCAGGAACTCCCACGCCGACCCCGGAGCCGCGGGGGGGTCTAGGCGCAGCTCGATCGGCCCCGGGGGCGGGTTCGCCTCGGCGAGGAGGTCGTAGAAGGTCGGATATTCCCGCTCGCCCACCCGCAGTCGGAACGGGGCGATCGGCGTACGGCGGCGGGCGAGGTACTCCTCGTAGGCCCGGGAGAGCGCCCGTTCGGAGTAGGCGTCGTGGCGTTCGTTCGCGAGGTTCTGGGCGAGCCGCTGCAGCTCAGGAAGGGGAACGACCGCCACCGGACCTCCGCATCTCGATAAGATGCTCGTAGAGGGAGATAAACCGGCGGGCCATCATCTCCAGCGACGCTTCCGTGCGGACGTACTCCTGTCCCCGCCGGGCGATCTGCTGCCGCACGGCCGGCTCTCGGACGAGCTCGACCACGGTCCGGGTGAGCGCCCCGGGCTCACGGACCGGCACGCGACGTCCGGTCAGGCCGTCCTCCACGAGCTCGGAAGCCCCTCCCTCGGCGGGACCGACGACCGCCGCGCCGCAGGCCATCGCCTCGAGGAGCGCGACGCTCGAGGTGTCGCTGGTCGAGGGAAGGACGAAGACGTCGCTCTGCCCCAGGAGCGCCGGCTTTTCCGACTCGGCGACGGGGCCGATGTACCGCACGATGCCGCGCAGGCGGGGGTCGTCGCGGAGCCGCGCGCGCACGTTCGCCTCCTCCGGGCCCATGCCCCCCACGATAGCGACCAGCGACGTTTCGGTCGAGGCCTCGGCGACCGCGTCCAGGAACCGGTGGACTCCCTTGTCGACCGTCAGGCGCCCGAGGTAGGTGACCAGCGGGGCGCTCTCGAGCCCGCACCGGGCGCGCCAATCCGGCGCCGCGAGGTGGGGGACGAACCGGTCGAGGTCGATCCCGTTCGGGACGACCTCCACCGCGCGCCGGAACGGCTTGCGGACGCTCTCGACCAGGTCGTCCCGGGCCGCCATCGACGGGGCGGTCGCGACGTCACACCGCCAGTACAGCCCGAGGTTCCACCACCACGCGACGCGGAAGAACTCCGGGACGAGGAACTTCGACGGGAAGCTCTCCCGCATCGCACGGATGTTCGTGTGGAAGGTACCGACGAGCGGACGGCCGAACCGGCGGGAGGCCAGAAAGCCGGCGCTCCCGAGCCCGCCGGGGGAATGGACGTGCAGGACGTCCATCTCCGCCGCCCCGCGCGGCGCCCGCACTGCGCTGAGCGGCCAGAGCGGCCAGCGGTACTGGCTGTAGAGCGGAACGGTGAGGCTCCGGAACCGTTCGACGGTGACCCCGTCCTCGACCACCTCCTCGAACGGGCGGCCGCTGACCGTGTGGGGCGCGAATACGCGGACCCGGTGCCCGAGCCGGACGAGCTGCCGGGCGAGCCCGCCGGTCACCTGCGCGACCCCGTCGCGCATCGGCGGGTAGGAGTCCGTGAAGAAGCCGACCTCCATCCCGGTACCCTCTCTACCCCGTCCGGTGTCGCCCCGGGTTCCTATGCTTATGGGTCCTCGCGCTGCGCGGGCGAGGGGTTCGTGGACTACAGCACGCTCTGGAAGACCCGTTCGAGCCGGCTCGAGTCCTTGAGCTCGAGGGACCTCGGGTCGAAGGAGACGAGGAGCGCCGAGCCGGTGTCGCGCGCCTGCCCGACGAGCCAGTTGACGAACCGCAGGGTCATGTCGAGCCCGTTCTCGGTCGTGAGGAACTCGAGCGCGTCGACGTAGACGAGCGCCCCGCCCGGGGCCTCCGTCGGCGCCCGCAGCCGGCCGCTGATCTCGCCGGGGCTCGGCGGTCCGCTTCCCGCGACCCCCGCGCTGAGGTCGACCTCGACCCGCCGTTCCGGGGGAAGGCCGGGGATCGCGGGCGGGTGAAGGGAGACGATCGCGACCCGTGGGAAATCCGCGGCGTTCGCGCGGAGCATCTCGAGCGCGTGCGCCGGCCGCTCCTCCCGGACGAGCCAGGAGCGGCCGGGGCCCAGTCGGGGCGGCACCTGCGCGGACGGCGCCCCGACCGGCGCGACCCACGGGCGGGCGGCCGTCGGCGGGCGCAGGAGGGAGCTCCAGGTCGGCTGTCGTGGGGGCGCGGTCATGTTCCGACGCTTCAGCTCGACCTCCTCCTTGATCCGGGCGAGCCGGCTCTCGACCAGCATCCGCAGCTCGGCGGGGGTGTGTCCGCGCGCGACGTGGCCGAGGACCTCGCGGAGCGCGCTGCGCACTCCCTCCTCGTAGCCCGCGGCGTACGTCCGCGCGAACTCCTCCTCCGACGTCGCCGGCTCGGGAGGGGGGGTGGGGGCGCCGTCCCGGCGCGGGGCCTCGCTCACGCGGGAGCGCGGTCCGAGCTCCCCGTCGGGCTGCCGGCGACCGGGGCGAGCCGTCCCCGGGGCTCCGGTCCCGCGCCCGCCTCGGCCGCCGGGGCGAACTTGTACCCGTAGTGGATGACCCCGGCGGCCCCCTCCTCGCGGAGCTTGCGGAAGGTCGCGCGCACCCGGAGGCCGATCTTGACGTCGGCCGGGGCGAGGTCGACGACCTGGCCCGTGAGCATCGGCCCCTCGACCGTTTTGACGAGCGCTACGATGTACGGCACCTGCATCTCGAACCCCTCCGCCGCGTCGTGGACGACCGTGAACGAGTAGACCGTCCCGTCGCCGCTGAGCTGGAACGGGACCATCTTCTCGAGCGTCGAGCGGTGGCTCGGGCAGGTCGGGCAGACGGAGCGCGGGGGGAAGTAGACGGTGTTGCAGTTGGTGCACTTCGAGCCGCCCAGGTTGTAGCGGCGGGGGGTTTCGCGCCAGAAACGTGCGACGGACATGGTCCCCCCTAGTTCACCCGCTCCAGGAGGTGGACGACGCTCGTAGCGCCGGTCCCTCCCACGTCATGCGTGAGGCCGAGGGCGGCCCCGGCGACCTGCCGGTCCTTGCCCTCGCCGCGCAGCTGCCGGACGACCTCGACGACCTGGGCGACCCCGACCGCCCCGAACGGACGGCCCTGCGCCTTCAGTCCCCCCGAGGGGTTGACGGTGAGCGAGCCGTTCATCCCGAACCGGCCCGAAGCGAACTCGGGACCGGCTTTGCCCTTCTCGACGAACCCGAGGTCCTCGAGCGCGAGCAGGGCGCTGATCGTGTAGGCGTCGTGGACCTCGGCGACCCGGACGTCCGACGGGGCCCGGCGCGCCCGACGGAAGGCGTGCTCCGCGGCGACGACCGTCGACTGCAGGGTCGTGGTCTTCTCCCGGTGCTGGACGGCCATCGTGTCGCAGGCGACCTCGCTCGCCGCGATCCGTATGGGGGTGTCCGTGTGCCGTTTGGCGGTCTCGAGCGGGCCGAGCACCACCGCCGCCGCCCCGTCCGACAGGGGGGCGCAGTCGAGGACCCCGAGCGGCTCGGCGACCTCGCCGGCGCCGACGACCTGCTCGAGCGACAGCTTGTTCCGGTAGTGGGCGAGCGGGTTCTTCGAAGCCATCTCGTGGTCGTGCACCGCCACGCGGGCGAGCTGCTCGCGGGTCGTGCCGAACTCGTGCATGTGCCGCCGGGCGATCAGGGCCCAGAGGGCGGGGAGCGTCGCGCCGAAGACGACCTCCCACTCGTGGTCCGCCGTCGCGCTCACGATCTGGTTGGCGGTCGCCTCCACCACGTCCGTCATCTTCTCGGCGCCGCCGACGACCACGAAATCGTACTGGCCGCTGGCGACCGCGAGGTACCCCTGGTGGAGCGCGAGCGAGCCCGAGGCCCCCCCGCCCTCGACGCGGACCGCGGGGAGGTGGCGGCCGGAGAGCCCGGCGTAGTCCAGGATGAGCGGGGCGATGTGCTCCTGCTCGAGGAGCGAGCCGGAGGCCATGTTCCCGAGGTACAGGCCACCGAGGTCAGCCGAGGAGAGCTTCGCGTCCACGAGCGCCTGGAGGCCGGCCTCGATGCCGATCTCGCGGAAGGAGCGGTCCCACAGCTCCCCGAACTTCGTCTGGCCGACCCCGAGGACGGCGACGTCGCGCACGGTCAGCTCCCCCCGAGGTGGATCTTCCCCCGGAACTTGGCGTAGACCGAGTACGGGATCTCGACGCCGGGGTCGAGGAAGTCCTGGACGGGCCGCCCGAACGTCCGGTCGTAGTTGGTGATCTCGTCGGTCACATCGAAGTCGAACGCGTCCGAGCCCGCGCCCGAACCGTACCCCACCATCAGGACGCGCTCGCCCGCCGCCGCGTGGTCGAGCACGTTGGACAGTCCGATCAGGGCCGCGCCGGAGTAGGTGTTGCCGATGTAGGGAGTGACGAGCCCGTACTTCATCTGGGCCTCCGTGAACCCGAGCTGCTTGCCGACCCGCTGGGGAAACTTCCCGTTGGGCTGGTGGAAGACGACGTGCGCATAATCTGTCGGCCCGGTGCCGGCCCGGGCGAACATCTGCTTGGCGCACTCCGTCACGTGCCGGAAGTACGCCGGCTCCCCGGTGAAGCGTCCCCCGTGGCTCGGGTACCGCTGGCCCTCGCGCCGCCAGAAGTCCGGGGTGTCGGTCGTGTAGGAGAGCGTGTGCCGGACGCGGGCGATGACGTGCTCGCGCCCGATGACGAACGCGGCGCCCCCGGCGCTCGCGGAGTACTCGAGGGCGTCGCCCGGCGCCCCCTGCGAGGTGTCGGTCCCGATGGCGACGCCGTATCGGATCATCTCGGCGCCGACGAGACCGAGGCACGTCTGGATCGCGGCCGTCCCGGCCTTGCAGGCGAACTCGAAGTCCGCCGCGGTGAGGTTGGGGGTCGCCCCGACGGCCGAGGCGACGACCGTCGCCGTCGGCTTGACGGCGTACGGGTGGGACTCGGACCCGACGTAGAGCGCGCCGATCGTCTGGGGGTCGATCCCGCCGCGGGCCAGCGCGACCCGCAGCGCCTCCGTGGAGATCGTGATCGTGTCCTCGTCCGGAGCGGGGACGCTCTTGCGGATCACGTTGAGGCCCTGACCCATTCCCTCCCCGTCGACGCCCCAGACCCGCCCGATCTCGCCGGGGGTGATGCGGTATCTCGGCACGTAGGCTCCGTAGCTCACGATTCCTGCTTCCATCGATGGTTCCCTCCCGACCCTGCGTTACAGCCCTTCGAGCCGTTCGAGCAACGCCGGCGCGGCGAGCGCCGTCGTCAGGAGCGGGATGTTCTCCACCTCGGAGAGGCGGATGGCGAGCGGGTCGACCCGGCCGGGCGCCGCAAAGACGACCGCCGCCGGTTTGAGCGGGTGCGCCCGGATCGCGACCATCGGGGAGCGACCGAACTTCACGTTGGAGAAGATCAGGGCGCGCTGGGTCGTCCAGCCGTAGACCTCGACGAAGCGGGACGCGTCGATCGAGAGGATCGCCCGCGGGGCGTCGAGCACCGTGAAGCCGTGAATGTCCCGGTGCAGGTCGACCCGGCTTACGGCGCGGGCGTCGAGGCGGTCGGCCAAGGCCTTCAGCGGGATCGCGACCGTAAACTCCCGCATCCCGAGGATCCCCTCGGAGTGGACCCGAACGCCCATCCGCTGCCCGACCCGGTTGCCGTTCTGGCTGTCGAGCGCGAGCAGGCTGTCGACGTAGCGTCGGATGAACCCGGCGCCCGGACTCTGGCGACGCTCGGATTCGTAGTCGGAGATGACCGAGGGCACCGTCGTCAGCTGCTTGGCCAGGTCCCTCTGCGAGATGCCGAAATCCTCCCGCCACTTGCGCAGCGTGCGCCCCGGGTGAGGAGAGAGAACCACCTCACCGGCGATCTTCTCGCGGATATCGGCCTCCACGAGCAGTCTCCAGCGACGGCCGGTATAAAGGCCTAGGCTTGGTGTCGGTGGGGGGGCTCGACAGACGCCGACACGGGGTGGGGTCGGAGGGCGGAGTGGACTGGGCGAGAATTCCCGGACGGGGTCGGTCGGAGCCCCGTCCCTTTGAACTCGCGACCTCTACCTTGCCAAGGTAGCGATCTTCCGCTGATCTACCAGCCCACCGCAGTCGCGGACGCCCGCCGCGGCATAAAATCTTCTCCCGGAACCCGCGTCGCCGAGGAGCGTCGTACGCCCCAGTCGCCGGCGCCCCCGGACGGTACGCGTGCGGCCCCCGTGCGGAAAACCCTTATCCCTCCGGCCCCGCTCCGTCGTCCGATGGCGGACGAACCCTCGGGTGAGCCCATCGACCTGATGGTGAAGAGCGCGCGCGACCTCCTCCGTCCGGAGGAGCTCGTCCGCGAGGCGACGCGAGACATCGTCAAGGACGAGATCCGGCGACACCTCGAGAAGACCCTTCAGGAGAACCCGAAGCTCGCGCAGGACCTCAAGGACGCCGTCCGGGACCTCCTCGAGGCCCGCGCGCGCGAGTACGCGGCCGTGCTCCGGGTCGGGACCGCGACGGCCCGCCTCGGCCTCTCGGCGCTCCCGCCCGAGGTCCGGCGAGCGCTCACGGAGGACATCGTCGAGCTGGTCTCGAAGGAGCTCGGGAACATCGCCGAGAGGTCCCTCTAGCGATGCCGATGGCCGTGGACCAGGTCAAGATCTACGAGATCAAGCGCATCGACGTCGAGGGCGCGATCGTCATCGACGGCTTTCCGTCGGTCGGCCTTGTGAGCTCGATCGTCGCGAACTACCTCATCGACACCCTCGAGATGGAGCAGATCGGCATCGTCGAGTCCCCGTCGTTCCCGACCGTCTCCCTCATCCGGAACGGCAACCCGCAGCACCCGGTGCGGATCTACGCCGGTCACCCGCCCGCCGACCGGACCGGACGCGGCGCCGACCGGATCGTCGCCTTCGTCTCGGAGTTCCACCCCGCGCCGGCGGTGATCCACCCGCTCGCCAACGCGATCCTCGATTGGATCCAGGAGCAGCGGTGCTCCCTCCTCGTGTCCCCGGAGGGACTCGTCGTCGAGGCCGACCCGCACCGGGCGGGCAAGGGACGGGGGCCCCGGCTCAACGACGTGAAGGTCTACGGCGTCGCAAGCACCCGCAAGGCCCGGGAGCTGTACATCGAACCGAACATGATCCCGTTCGCCGAGGGGGTCATCACCGGGATCGCGGGGGTCCTGCTCAACGAGGGGCGGCGGCGGGGGTTCGACGTGCTGACCTTCCTCGCCGAGGCCCAGGCGGACTACCCCGACGCAAGGGCCGCCGCCAAGGTCATCGAGACGATCAACGCGATCCTGCTGCGGACGCCGCTCGACGCCGTTCCCCTCTACGCGGAGGCCGAGCGGATCGAGCAGCAGCTCCTGTCGATCCAACGGCACGCGGCCGACCGGACCCCGAAGGAGTCCGGGGCCCCGACGCCGCAGCCGATGTACCGCTAGTCGGCAACCGGTCGAGCAGCTCGCGGACGCCGGCAATCAGGGCGTCCACGTCGGCGAGCGAGTTGTAGAGGTAGAACGAGGCCCGCACGTTCCCCGGGATCCCCCGCTCCGCGTACCACGAGTGCACGCAGTGGCGTCCGGAGCGGACCAGGACCCCGTGGCCCTCGTCGAGGAAGAGCGCGGCGTCGTGCGGGTCGACCCCCTCGAGAGTGAACGCGGCGATGCTGGGGCGCTCCCGCGGAGAAGAAGGCCCGAGGAAGCGGACGCGGGGCTCTCCCGCGAATGCCCGGGTGAACCGCTCGTTGAGGTCGAGCTCGTGCTCTCGCATCTCGGCCGGGTCCAGCTCGGCGAGATACCGAAGCGCCGCCCCGGCCCCGATGATCCCGGCATAGTTCTGGAGCCCCGCCTCGAACCGATGGGGGGGCGCGCGGAGCTTGTGGTCGGTCAGCGTGCTCCACTCGACCGTCTCTCCGCCGACGAGCACCGGGCGCAGCGTGGCCAGGAGCTCGGGAGAGGCCGCCAGCACCCCGGTGCCGGTCGGGCCGAGCATCTTGTGCCCCGAGACCGCGTAGAAGTCGACCCCCAGGCGCGCGAGGTCGACCGGTGCGTGCGGGGCCGCCTGACAGCCGTCGAAGAGCACGAGGGCGCCCCGGTCGTGGGCGCGCTCCGTGATCTCGGCGACCGGCAGGGTCCGGCCGTCCAGGTTCGAGCTGTGGAAGAGGCTCACCAACCGAACCCCTCGCTCGAGGGCCCGCTCCAGCGCCTCCCCGTCAAAGCTCCGATCGTCGGGCAGCGGGAGAATGTCGACGTGGACCCCGCGCTCGTGGGCCAGCCGCTGCCAGACGATCAGGTTGGAGTTGTGCTCCCGGTCCGAGATGAGCACCCGCTCCCCGGCCTTCCAGTCGAGGCCCTGTCCGACCAGGTTGATCGCCTCGGTGGAGTTGCGCACGAACACGACCCCGTGCGGGTCCTTCAGGCCCAGGCGTGCGGCGAAGAGGGTCCGGACCTCCTCGTACCGTCGGCCGACCTCCTCCGCGAACCGGTGGAGGCTGCGGCCCGCGCACCCGGGGAAGTCCCGGTAGTAGGAGGCGCTCGCATCGAGCACCGCCTGCGGAACGAGCGACATGCACGCCGAGTCGAGGTAGGCCGGAGAGAACCCATCCTCCCTCGGCCGCAATGCCGGGAAGTCCGACCGACGCTCGTCGAGGCTCACGGGACGCCCCGCTGCAGGCCCTCGGCGGCCGCCGCGAGGGTCGCCGCGCCGATCACGAGCGCCCGTTCGTCGGGGGCGAACGTCGCGGAGTGAAGGCTCGCCGGGCGTCCCGGGACCCCGACGCCGAGACGGAGGAAGGTGCCGGGGACGTGCTCGAGGTAGCAGGCGAAGTCCTCCGCCCCCATGATCGGCCGCGGGATCTCGACCACTGCTCCGCGGCCGAACTCTCGGGTGAGGGTGGCCGCTACCGCATGCGTCGCCTTCGGTTCGTTGACCAGGGTCGGGTAGCCGACCTGGTAGTCGATCCGGACCTTGGCCCCCAGGCTCGACGCGATCGAGCGCACGCGGCGCCGCAAGGCATCCTCGAGGAGCTTGCGGGTCGCCGCGCTCATGCTCCGGACGGTTCCCTCGAGGACGACCTCGTCCGGCAGGATGTTGTTCCGGGTACCGCCGTGCACGGACCCCACGCTGACGACTGCGGGCTCCACCGGGTCGACGACGCGGCTGACCAACGCCTGCATGCCGAGTACGATCTCGCTCGCGACGAGCACCGCATCGGGGCCTTGGTGCGGGGTGGCCGCGTGGCCCCCCTTCCCACGGACGGTGATGCGGAAGGCGTCGGCGGCGGCCATCATGGGCCCCGCCTTCCAGCCGACCTGGCCGAGCGGGAGGCTCGGGAAGACGTGCTGGCCGACGATGAACTCGACCTTCGGGTTCTCGAGACACCCCTGATCGATCAGGGCTCGCGCGCCTCCGACCTGGCCCTCCTCCTCGGCCGGCTGGAAGATCAGCTTCACCGGTCCGGCGAGGGCTCGGGGAGGGCGCTGGAGGATGGAGGCCGCCCCGAGGAGGCTCGCCATGTGGACGTCGTGCCCGCAGGCATGCATCTTGCCGGGAAACCGCGAGGCGAAGGCGAGCCCGGTCGCCTCGGTCACCGGGAGGCCGTCCATATCCGCCCGCAGCGCGACGACCGGGCCGGAGCGGTCGCCGCCGATCAGGCCGACGACCCCGTAGCCCTCATCGAACGTCCGATAGGGGATGTTGAGCTCCTGGAGCGCGCGGACGACCTTCTCCCGGGTCCTCTCCTCTTGGAGGGAGAGCTCGGGTTCCTGGTGGAACGCCATCCGCCAAGCTCGCATGGCGGGGAGTGCCCGACGGGCCAGTGGTGTCCACGGCTCCCACGACCTGGCCATCGACCGGCGAACGGGGCGTCCGATATAATGCGCGCGATGAGGGCCTCAACGCGGGGGGGAGGCCGGACGGGACTTGCCGAGGCCTAGGACCCGCTCGACCTTCGGGGTCGGTTGGAAGGAGGTGACCTCGGCGACGCGGTGCCGGGTCGGTCGGGGATGGCCGAAGCGGTTGAACCAGACCGGTCGGATCCCGGCCCCTCGCGCCCCGAGGACGTCGTTCCGCCAGGAGTCGCCGACCATCACGGCCTCGTGGGGACGGACCCGGGCCGCCTTCAGGGCGGCCCGGAAGATCTCCCGGCTCGGCTTCTCGGCCCCGACGGCCTCGGAGATGATCAGGTAGTCGACGGTCCGGGTGAGCCCCAGAAAGGCGAGCTTCTCCTCCTGTTCGGCGACCTGGTTGTTCGTGACGATCCCCACCGGGCGCGAGCGGGCGACCCGGCGGACGAGGGGGACCGCGCCGGGGACCGCGCGACGAAGGCGGGTGTAGGCCCTCCGATAGAGGGTCGACAGGTCCCGGGACTCGGCGACGGTGCACTCCCACCCCGCGTCGCGCGCGAGGGCCCGGAACCGGGCCGCGCGCGCCTCGGCATAGAGCGAGGGCGGGTGGCCCACCGACCCGAGCGTGAGGTCGGTAACGCTCAGATGGTCGAGATACCGGCGCCAGAGCCGGTCCAGCGAGAGGGAAGCGAACCGTGGCTCCCGCCGGCGCACGACCGCGAGCGCGGCCCGACAGGTGAGGGAGTGGTCGAAGATGGTGTCGTCCATGTCGAAGAAGACGACCCGCGGGTCGTTCGAGGGGGACCGCACCACGCGGTGCCAGCGGGCACCAGGTCAAAACGCCATCTGGCCGAACCGGACCGAACCCGCCGTATTTTTATAGTAGTGATGGGTTAGTTATCCCGTAAATCGGGGGTCCCTGTCGGCGGTTCTTCGCCGGCATCCCCGGGAAGAACACCATGGCAAAGATCATCGGAATCGACCTGGGAACCAGCAACTCCGCGGCGGCCTTCCTCGAGGCGGGGCGGCCCGTCATCGTCCCGAGCGCCGAGGGGACGACGGTCGGCGGCGGCAAGGCCTTCCCGTCGTACGTCGCGTTCACCAAGGACGGCCAGCTGATCGTCGGCGAGCCGGCTCGCCGGCAGGCGATCTCCAACCCCGAGGGGACCGTCACCGCCTTCAAGCGGAAGATGGGCACCGATTACAAGTACACGATCCACGGCAAGCAGTACACCCCCCAGCAGCTCTCGGCGTTCCTCCTCCAGAAGATCAAGCGGGACGCGGAGGCGTTCCTCGGCGAGAAGGTGGAGAAGGCGGTCATCACCGTCCCCGCTTACTTCAACGACAACCAGCGCCAGGCGACCAAGGACGCCGGGGCGATCGCCGGTCTCGAGGTCGTCCGCATCATCAACGAGCCGACGGCGGCCAGCCTCGCCTACGGCCTCGACAAGGGCGGCAAGAGCCAGAAGATCCTCGTCTTCGACCTCGGCGGCGGGACCCTCGACGTGACGGTCATGGACTTCGGCGACGGGGTGTTCGAGGTCCTCTCGACGAGCGGCGACACGCAGCTCGGCGGGACCGACATGGACAATGCCATCACCGGCTGGATCGCCGGAGAGTTCCAGAAGGACTCCGGGGTCGATGTCCGCTCGGACAAGATGGCGATGCAGCGGGTCCGCGACGCGGCCGAGAAGGCGAAGATCGAGCTCTCCTCGACGCTCGAGACCCAGATCAACCTCCCGTTCCTCACCGCCACCTCGGAGGGCCCCAAGCACCTCGCGGTCACCCTCTCGCGGGCGAAGCTCGAGGAGCTCGTTCGGCCGATCATCGAGCGCTGCCGGGCGCCGGTCGAGCAGGCGATGCGCGACGCCAAGCTCTCGAAGGAGCAGGTCGGCCGGATCGTCCTCGTGGGCGGGCCCACCCGGATGCCGATCGTCCAGAAGTTCCTCGAGCAGGAGGTCGGCCGGCCGATCGAGCGTGGGGTCGACCCGATGGAGTGCGTCGCGCTCGGCGCGGCCATTCAGGGCGGCGTCCTGGCCGGCGAGGTCAAGGACGTCCTCCTCCTCGACGTCACTCCGCTGTCGCTCGGGGTCGAGACGATGGGCGGCGTGGCGACGCGCCTGATCGAGCGGAACACTACGATCCCCACCCGCAAGAGTCAGATCTTCACGACCGCCGCGGACAGCCAGTCGACGGTCGAGATCAAGGTCTTCCAGGGCGAGCGGCCGCTCTCGGCCGACAACGTCGCCCTCGGCAGCTTCCTGCTCACCGGGATCCCACCGGCTCCCCGCGGGACGCCCCAGATCGAGGTCAGCTTCGACATCGACGCGAACGGCATCCTCAGCGTCTCGGCCAAGGACCTAGCCACCGGCCGCAAGCAGGGGATCACGATCACGGCGGCGAACAAGCTCTCGAAGGACGACGTGCAGAAGATGGTCAAGCAGGCCGAGGAGTTCGCGGCCTCCGACCGGAGCCGGGCGGAGCTCATCACGGCCAAGAACCAGGGCGAGTCGCTCGCCTACGAGGCCGAGCGGGTCCTCACCGACTCCAAGGACAAGATCTCCGAGAGCGATGTGGCCGACGTCCGGGCCAAGGTCACCTCGCTCCGGGAGGCGATCGGCTCCAAGGACGCGACGACCGCTCAGGTCCAGTCGCAGATCGACGCGCTGACCAAGACCCTCCACGCGATCGCCCAGAAGCTCTACCAGAGCGCCGGGGCCTCCCCTCCGGGCGGCACCCCGACCGGCGGGGCACCGGGCGCCTCCGAGCCGGAGTCGACCCCTCCTCCCTCCGGGGAGACCGGGGGCGCGAGCGGTCCGGTGGACGCCGACTTCAAGGTCGTGGACGAGGGCGACAAGGAGCCGGGCGGCCCGTAGGCCGGCGGCCCGACCCCTCCCTCAGGGGGGGAGCGGCCTCGGCCAGCGACGGCCCTTCGCCGGTCCGATGTACTGCATCTCGGGCCGGATGAGCCGGTTGTCGGCCGCCTGCTCGAGCGCGTGGGCGGTCCATCCCGCGGTCCGGGCGACGGCGAACGTCGGAGTGAACAGCTCGCGCGGGAGCCCGACCGCCTCCAGGACCACCGCGCTGTAGTACTCCACGTTGGTGAACAGGCGCGCCCCCGGCTTGGCCGCTCGCAGCGCGCTCAGCGCCGCCCCCTCGACCGCCTCGGCGAGCTGGAGGCGGTCCGGGGCGGCGACCTCTTTCGCGATGCGGTGCAGGACGACTCCCCGCGGGTCGTCGGTCTTGTAGGCGCGATGGCCGAACCCGAACAGCACCTCCTTGCGGGCCAGGCGGTCGGCGATCCACGCTTCCGCCCGGTCGGGCGAACCGATGGCGTCGAGCATGTCGGAGACCTTGCTCGGAGCGCCCCCGTGGACGGGGCCCTTCAAGGTCGCGAGGGCCGCCGTCGCGCCACTGGCCAGGTCGGACTGGGTCGAGACCGCGATGCGCAGGGCGAACGTCGAGGCGTTCATCCCGTGGTCGGCGAGCAGTACGAGGTAGGAGCCGAGGGCGCGGACGTGCGCGGGGCTCGGTCGCCGGCCGGTCAGCATCGAGAGGTAGTTCTCCGCATGGGAGAGCTCTGCGGAGGGCGGGATCGGCAACTCTCCCCTCGACCGGCGCACGTACCGTGCCAGGAGGACGGGGGTTTGGGCGATCAGCCGGAACCCCTGCTCGCGCGTCGGGGGGTACGGAAAGCTCCCGTCCCCCAGAGCCGAGAGGATCGTCCTCATTGCCTCGAGCGGCGGCAGGGTCGGCGGGAGGGCGTCAACGACGCGCTCGACCGACGGCGGAGGGGCTCTCCGCTCGCGGAGGGCCGCCACCACCTCGGGCGAGGGGTCGGCGGACGGCGGCTCTCCGTACAGGATCAGGTGCACCGCGGACTCGTACGGGACCCCGGGCACGATGTCGCGGACGTCGAACCCGCGGTAGACGAGGTCCCCCGTTTCGCCGCCGACCCAGGAGATCGCCGAACGGTCGACCACGACGTGGTCCAGGCCTTTCGCCACCTCGGGCGAGCTGTTCATGCGCCCCGGAGTCCCGCTCTGCCCTTAGCCTCGCGGGGGCCGGGGTCCGTTGCCGGAAACCCTAAAGAGCCGAGGACCGTCGTCCGTTCGATGGCGGTCAACCCCACGCACCTGGTCGAGCGGCTCGTCTCCCAACGGGTGACGCTCGTCCTCAAGGATTCCCGCCAGCTCACCGGGAAGCTCCTCGGCGTCGACGAGCACATGAACCTCGTTCTGGACGAGACCGACGAGACGACCGCGGAGATGAGCCGCCACCTCGGTCGGGTGGTCCTGCGCGGTTCGAACGTCGTGACCCTTCACGCGCCGCAGGGCGCGGCCACCAAGCCGGCCTGATCGTGCCCGCCGCTTCGAGCCCCCGAGAACCGGCCCGCCCCCGTCCGAAGGGAGAGGCGCTCGCGGTGCTCCGACTCCTCGCCGACCTCGGAGCCGACCACACGGCGGTCGTGGTGACCTCACGCGAGGTCGGGCAGCGGATCGGGGTGAGCCAGCAGGCGGCGGATCGCTACCTCGTGGCGCTGGAGAAGCGCGGCCTCCTGACCCGGGCGCTGGCCCAGCGCCGTCAGCGCCTTCTCCTCACCCCGGCCGCCATGGAGCTCCTGCAGGCCGAATACCACGCCTACCGCCGAATCTTCGAGGGGCCCGCTCGGGTCACCTTCGAGGGAAAGGTCGCGAGCGGGCTCGGGGAGGGACGGTACTATCTCTCGCAACCCGGCTACGTCGTCCAGTTCAACGAGCGCTTGAACTACACTCCGTATCCCGGAACGCTGAACGTCCGCGTGACCGAGGCGGCGCTGCGGAAGGTCGGCCTCGTCACCCACTGGAAGGGGATCCGCATCGACGGCTTCCAGGCGAGCGGACGGACCTTCGGGGGAGCGACCTGCTTCGTCGCCCGCATGAACGGCCACCCCTGCCACATGATCCACCCGGACCGGACCCACTACAAGGATGTCGTCGAGTTCGTCGCGGCGGACTGCCTGCGCGAGGCGCTCGGGGTCCGGGACGACGATACCGTCAAGGTCGAACTCATGGAGTCGTGATGCCCGAGTCCCTGGCCCGCGCCGTCGCGCGGGAGCGCCGTCCCAGCCCGGCCCCGCCGTCCGACGCCCGTCGGTACGTGAACCAGTGGGTCGAGCGGGAGGCGATCGGCACCGAGGAGGTGCCGGCGTTCGTCCTGATCCTCCGGACGCGGGGATGCTACTGGGCCGACCAGAAGGGGTGCTCGATGTGCGGCTACGCCAAGGACACGCTGGGCCGGTCGGCGACCCCGACGGAACTCGCCGAGCAGCTCGACCGGGCGCTCGCCCGGTACTCGGACGAACCGTACGTGAAAGTGTACACTTCCGGTAGCTTCCTCGACGACCGCGAGGTCGACCCGGCGAGCCGCCGGGCGCTGGTGGGGGCGTTCGCGGGTCGGGCGCGACGCCTTCTCTTCGAGACGCTCCCCGAATTCGCGACCGCCGAGTCCCTTCTGCCGCTCCGCGAGGCGTTCCCCGGTGAGCTCGAGGTCGCCCTCGGCCTCGAGTCGACCGACCCGGACGTCCTCGCCCGGTTCGTGCACAAGAACGCCCCGCCCCGGGAGTACCTCGAGGCGGGGGACCGAGTGCGCCGGCTCGGCCTCCGCGCGAAGGCCTACCTGCTCCTCAAACCCCCGTACCTCACCGAGGACGAGTCGATCCGCGACGTCCTTCGCTCCGTCGCTGAGGCGCAGTCGCACTTCGACGCGCTCTCCGTGAACCCGGTCCACATCCAGAACGGCACCGTGGTGGAGTGGCTGTACCATCGGGGACGATTCCGGCCCCCGTGGCTGTGGTCCGTCGTCGAGACCCTCCGGTCCGGTGCCCCCCTTCGTGGTTCGAGCCGGCTCGTCTCCTTCCCGACCGCGGGAGGACTGCCGCGGGGGCCGCACAACTGTCCCCGATGCAACGCCCGGGTGCTGGAGGCGATCGAGACGGCCTCCCTCCGCCAGGAGTTCGCGCCCCTCGACCAGCTCGACTGCGAGTGTCGGGCCGAGTGGCAGCGACTTCGGGCGCTCGAACCGCTGGGGGTGGAGGCATGAGCGACCTCATCCCAACGCTCCCTCGAACGGCGGTCGGCGCAATCCACCAGTTCCTGCGTGCCCACGCCGGGCCGCCGAGCGGCCACGGAGGGATCGTCGGGCTCTCCGGGGGCCTCGACAGCGCGGTGACCGCCCGCCTAGCGCGCGACGCGCTCGGGCCGGAGCGGGTCCTGGGCGTGCTGCTGCCCGACCCAGGGTACCCGGAGTCGCTGCAGCGCGAGACGCGGGAGTTCGCCGAGGCGCTCGGGATCGAGCACCGCACGGTGCCGCTCGGTCCCTCGATCGAGGCGATGCGGGCCGCGGTCCCCGAGGTCCGCGACCGGGTCACGCTCGGGAACATGACGGCCCGGCTGCGCATGACGCTCCTCTACGCCCTCGCCCGGGAGCGGGAACGGCTCGTCCTGGGCACCGGAAACAAATCGGAGCTCCTGCTCGGCTACTTCACGAAATACGGTGACGGGGGCGTCGACGTCCTTCCGCTCGGCGACCTCTACAAGACCCAGGTCCGGGCGCTCGCCGTCGAGCTCGATATCCCCGGTCCGATCCGCGAGCGGGCGCCGACCGCCGGTTTCTGGGAGGGGCAGACGGACGAGGGCGAGATCGGGCTCCCGTACGAGACGATCGACCGCATCCTCTACGGGTTCGAGCAGCTCCGGACGGAGGACGAGGTCCACGCGACCACCGGGGTCCCGCTCGCGAGCGTCCACGCCCTCGCGGTCCGGGTCGCCCAGAACCGTCACAAGCGACGCCTTCCCCCCATCCCGAAGCTCGGTCTGCGGACCGTCGGGCTCGACTGGCGCGACTAGAGCCCACCAAGCTTATGCTCGACCGCCGGGTCGATGGGCCGTAACCGTTCCCGGCTTTCCATGGACCGAGCGACCTATCAGCGCCTCTATGACTCGCTAGTCACGGACGAGGACGTCCGTCGGATCGCCCAGGCCGAGCACCTCGACCCGGAGCTCCTCTTCGTCATCCACACGCACCGGGTCACCCGCGACGCGACCCGGCGCTTCTACGTGGTCAAGCGCCAGCTTCCTCGACTCGTCCACCAGTGGAAGCAGGGGCGCTCGATCCTCGAGATCGCGCGGGACTGGAAGTTCCCGCCGGTCCTCATGGGCCAGCAGATGTTGGGCGAGCTCGGGATCCCGCGCAAGAAGGTCTGGGGAACGTTCCTGCACCCCGAGACCGCGCCCGACCACCGGATCCGCAAGGAGGTCGAGCAGCTCCTCGAGGCCGACCGAATCTACTCCCCGCACGGCATGGAGCTCCAGCGGGAGCGCGGCCGCAACGGGGAGGAGAGGCTGGCGCGCTGGCTGGAAAAGCACGGGATCGGCTACCGCACGGAGAAGGACCTGCGGGGGAAGTATGCGAAGACCCCCGACGCGCTCCTGGACGAGCCGATCCACTACAACGGACAGAAGCTGACCTGGATCGAGTCGAAGGCGAACTTCGGCGACGACGTGGAGCTCCGCAAGAACCTGCGTCGCCAGCTCGCCCCGTACACCGAGCTGTTCGGGGAGGGCGCGGTCGTCTACTGGTACGGGTTCGTCGCCGGGGCCGAGTCCCCGCCGGGGATCCTGCTCTGGGACGGCGACATCATCGAGTCGGTCATCCCGGTCGTGACACGGCGGACCGCGGCACCTCACGCTGGGCACCCGTCGTCAGATCACGTTCGATTATCGCACCCGGTCCGGCCTCCTTCAGCCCCAGGATCAGCGCACGGCGGGCACGCCGGCGGTCCGCCTCCTTGAGCTGTCGGGACATCGAGCGGCCGACCAGGTCGCAGTCCGCGCTGAGCCCGGCCCGGCGCAGCTCCTGGACGAGCTCGATCGCCTCGGGCGTGCGGGCCTCGTCGTTGACGATGACGTAGGTGTCCAGCGGCGGTTCGCCGTCGGGCCAGCGGGCCGCCCCCTTGAGCAGCAGCTCGAGGGTCTGGTCCCCGATCGCAAGCCCCGCGGCGGGGGTCGGGGGCCCGTCGAACAGCTCGATCAGGTGGTCGTAGCGTCCGCCCCCGAAAAGGGCCCTCGAGTCGCCGGTTCGGGAGTAGGCCTCGAAGACGGTCGAGGTGTAGTAGGCCAGTCCCCGGACGACCGTCGGGTCGTAGACGACGCGCCCGGAGAGGCCGGCCCGGTCGAGCAACATGAACAGCCGACGCATCCGGTCGATCCCTACCTCCCCGGCCTTCCCGACCCCTCGGCGCGCCAGTTCCTGGAAGAACGGCTCGGCCTCCCGCGCCGGGACGCCCGCCCCGGCGGTGGTGAACAGGCTCGACAGCTCCCGCGCCGCGTCCTCCGAAAGGCCCGCTTGGAGGACCTCCCCCTCGAACTCGGCCGGTGGGATCTTGTGGTACCGGTCGACCGCGCGGAAGAAGCGCACTGTGTCCTTCACCCCGTACAGGGCTCCGATCCCCTCGGCGATCGCGCGGTCGTTGACGCGGAAGGCGTACAGCCCGGCCGCGCCGACCTCGTCCAGGAACATCGCGGCCGTCGCTAGGATGTCGGCCTCCGCCTCCACCCCCGGCACCCCGAAGATGTCGAGGTTGAACTGGAGGAACTCGCGAGTGCGCCCGGCCTGCGGCTCCTCGTAGCGCCACGTCTTGGAGATCGTGAACCACTTCACCGGGAGCGGCTCCGACTTGGCCCGCTCGGCAAAGATCCGAGCTACGGACGGGGTGGTCTCAGGGACCAGAGCGACGGGCCGGTCGCCCTTGTCGCGGAAGAGCCAGGTCTCGGCGGCGATCCCCTCGCCGCTCTTGATCTGGTACAGCTCGAAGCTCTCAACGCATGGTACCTCCAGCTCGGTGTAGCCCGCGCGTCGGGCCGCCGAGCGCATCCGGCGGCGGATCTCCGAGCGGGCCCCGGCCTCCGGGGGTGGGTAGTCACGGAAGCCGCGGAGGGGTGAGAACGGCACGTCCGGGGGACTGACGTGCTCCTCATATTAGCTCGCACCGAGGGGCCGGGCACGCCGGCGAGGGCCGGAGGGCCGGCCCGCTTCCAGACCCCGGAAGTTGTATCAACCCCGCCTAGGCTATGTCCGGACGTGCGGAGCGGCTGTCGCGCGGTCCTACTGGTCGCGCCGGTCGTGGTCCTACTTCTACTCTCGGCGGTCGGAGTCACCGGGGCAGGACCCGGTGGCCGTGGCCCCGAATCTCACCTGAGCTCTGCGGGTACCGATGGGGACGTGGGTCGCTCGGCCGTTCCCGCGGGGCCCGCGTCCTCGACCCCCGGCGCCGCCCCCGTCGAGCCCGCGGCGCCCGAGCCTTCGGTGGCCACGGGGGAAGCCGACCGGGCGGCCCAGACGGTCGCCTCGATCGAGTCGGCCGGGGTTCCCCTCCGATACGCCTTCCTCCCCGACCTGGACCGGCAAGCTTCCCCCGCGGCTCCGGGGGCTGTGGTGAGTCCCAGCTACCCGGACGCACCGGCCCCGATCGGGGTCGCGGACTTTGGAGTGCAGAATCGATCGGGGACGCTGGTCGCGGACAACCTCAGCACCTCCCGCGTCGAGGGAACGTTCGCCCCAACCCAGTTCACCGGGCTGTCGATGGATGTCGCGGCCCCGGATATCTACGGCGTCCAGCTCAACGCGGTCCTTCAGGACGTGACCCTCTTCGGGGACTCGTCGTACTCCTTCTGGACCCAGAACGTCGCCGAATACTCGACGTACTCGCACGAACTCCTGCTCCTCGACAACCTCTGGAACTTCTCGAGCTCCGCCGCCGCGCTGAGCTCGAACGCGATCTTCTCCCACGGCCCGAACGGGACCCAGGTCGGGAGCACGTACTACTACGCCCTCGGCCCCGAGATCGAGGTCGGCTACCCCTTCCAGCTCACCCTGTTCCTGAACTCGAGCGTCCTCGATAACCGAGACGTCGTGTTCTTCAACTACACCGTCTCGAGCGCCTCGGTCTCGCGGGCTGGTTCGTACGACGAGCTCGTCTTCAGTAGTACCCCGTCCCCCACGGGAGGGCCTACGCCGGCCCCGGCCTACGTCGCCAATGGCTACCTCCCGAACGCCCTCGGCCTCCCCGACGACATCGAGCTCGCGATCGGAGGCCCCGGGGGAGGGAGCAACTTTGACGCGTTCAACACCTCGGCGGCGATGGACCTGTACTACTGGGACGCGGGTAGCGGCACGTTCCGGGTCGTCCCGTCGGCGTACGACGTGGGAGGGGACACCGGAGAGACGTCGTCGGGTCTCGCGTCGACCTGGACCGCCCTCGGAGACTCGGCCCTGAACGGGCCTCCGGGGCCGGCGGCCCACCTGAGCCAGGGGCCGGCCCTGCTCGGGGGGGAGTGGAACGTCACCAACGGGACGGCGGGTGCGACCGTCCTGAACCTGCGGCTCGCCCCGGAGAACGGGTTCCTGTTCCTCGGCCCGGGAGCCTCCCCGACCGACTCCGCCTTCCAGTGGGTTCCGCCCGTGGGTCCCTACACGGTCTCTCCCGGCACCTACTCCCTCGCGGCCCTCGCATCCCACTACGCTCCCGAAACCACCACCGTGGTCGTCGCCGGCTCCTCCACGTGGCTGAACGTCTCGCTCGCCTCCGACCCGATGGCCGGCGTCTACACCCCGCTCTGGGCGCTCTCGACCGCGGACCTTTCCAACATCTCCTCGAGCTGCGGGTCGGGCACCTGCACCCTGTGGGACGACGAGTCCGGCCCGCTCGGCGTTCCGGCGGACGGGACGACGAACTACCCCTGGTTCGGGACGTTCAACGACTTCTTCTACCCGGAGCTGCCGGGGGTGCTGCTCTGGAACGTCACGGGCGCGCGGATCCTCTCCCCGCCGAGCCTCGAGGTGACGACCCCACCGTGGCTATTGAACTTCTCCTCGAGGTTCGGGACCCCGAGCGACAACGACCTGCCGATCTTCCTGTACGACGACTCCTCCCTTGACCTTGCGGGGGCGGCGTCGATCGGCGGGTGGTGGTTCGAAGGTTCCTACCTCGGGCCGGCCGCCGCTCAGGCGAGCGTCGTCCTCTGGAACACGAGCGAGAGCGTCGTCGCCAACAACACCTTCCTCACGAGCGCCGTCGGTCTGTTCCTCTACGGAGGGACCAACAATACCGTCGACGGCAACACGTTCCTCAGCTACCTTCCCCTCGCGCCCAACGAGGCTTCGCTCTCGGGAGCGGTGTACGGCACCACGGGCCTCTACGAGGCCGACTACGGCAACGGGGGAGTTCGCGGGACGGGTTGCGGCTGCTTCGACCTCGTCTATAACAACGCCTTTGGTACCTACTTCACCGCGGTGGAGCCCAAGCTGGACCCGTACACCGGGGCCCTCCCTCGGCTCCCCTTCGATGCCCGGTGGAACGTCACTGCAGCCGCCGGCCCCAACATCGCCGGAGGGAGCGAGCTCGGCGGAAACTACTGGTGGGACTACGGCACGTCGGACAACCCGTACTGGGTGCTTCCTTACACGGCGGGGGGTGCGATCTACGCGGGCGGGGACGAGCGACCGTTGCTGCCCGATCCCCTCTGGACCGTCACGTTCGACGAGAAGGGACTCCCGGCCGGCACGGCCTGGCGCGTCGGAGTCGAGACGTCGACCGGCACCGCCTACCGCAGCTCCACCGGGACGAGCCTGGCGGAATCGTGGCCCGCGGGAGAGTACTTCCTGGAGGCGGGGTCGCTCGACGGGTCCTGGGGGATTCCGACGACCCAGCTCCTCGTGGTGAACGCGGCGAACGAGACCGTAGTGGTGCAGTTCTACCCGCTGTACTCCCTCGCGTTCAGCTCCGTCGGCCTGCCGAGCGATGGGTTCTGGACCGTGACGATCTGGAACCCCTTCGGGAGCTGGATCGACCTCGGCAACGTGCCGACCTTCCCCGCGCAGTCGCTCGTGAGCTCGACGTGGAACTTCACGATCAGCCCGCCGCCGGGCTACGCGGCCGACCCCGCGACCGGCACGATCGACCTGGTGCAGAACACCACGGTCGTCATCGACTTCTCGAGCACCACGAGCCTCGGGGCCCTGGTGGGGAGCATCCGGCCCGGGCTCGGCGCGACACTCGAGGTCGACCAGCACTCGGTCGGCGTCGCCGCCGGTGGCACCTTCTCGGTCAACCTCCCCCCCGGCCTCCACTCGGTCGAGGTGACCGAGACCGGCTACGCGCCGTACTTCAACAACGTCAGCGTCACCGGCGGAGGGACGACCGAGCTCACGATCGTGCTGACCCCGGCGGGCTCGGGCTCCGGGTCCCCTTCCACCGCCGTGCTCGAGGTCCTGCTCGTGGTCGTCTCGGCGGTAGCGGTGGGCCTGGGCGCGGCGGCACTTGCCCTCTACCGGCGGGGCCGTCGTCCCCCGCCGCCTCCTCCCCTCCCTCCGCCCGGGGTCTAGCCGGGCGACCGCTCCCTAGAGCGACGGGGACGGCCGGAGGGTTCCAACCAGCTCGCCCGACGGGTCGGGCACCTCGCCGGGCGGGGACATCTGGTCGACGAACGAGCGCACCCGACGGTAGGCCACGATCGACCCGACGAAGTTCCGCTGGCGGAGCTCGGCGAGGACCGAGCGCAGTTCCTGGACCGGGGTCTCGATGTCCCCGCCCGCGGCCCGGATTTCGACGAGGCGGTCCCGGAGCCGACGCAGGTCTTCGATCAAGCGCGGTTCCAGGACCGCCCAGAGCGCGATCGCCCCGCGCGCGAGCAACCGCTCTCCGTCGCTGCGCCGGCCGGCGCGGACGAGACGGCGGCCCTCGTCGAACGGGCCGAGCGCCGGGGCGGGGTCGCCGCCGAGCTCTCGGATCGTTCCGGCGAGAAGGTCGCCCTCGGTCACGAGGATCCGGCCGACCGCCCACTCCTCCTCGGAACGCTGGAGCTCGTCCCGGACGTGGGCGAGCCGGCGAAGCGCCCCGCTCAGGTCGCGTCGGGCGATCGCCTGGCGCGCGGCGTCGAGCTCCACGTCGACGGTCGCGGTCGGACAGAATGCCGCGAGCTCGTTGCGGCGGGCCAGCGCCGACTCGAACTCCTCGGCGAGCGCGCTGATCAGGTGGACGAACATCTCCCGGGCGAGGGACTCGAGCGACTCCCGGTCCTGGGTGAGGCGGGCCTCGTTGTTCCGCTCCTCGAACCGGCCGAAGTCCAGGCCCATCCGGCGCCCGAGCGCGACGTACTCCTCGAGGCGGCGCTCGAGCTCGACATCCGTGGGAACGGGCGGGAGCTCGGGGAATTCCTGGATCGGGGCGGGGGCGGGCGTCGGGGTCACCTCGGGAGGAGGGGGAGCGACCTCCCTCTCGGGCGGGGGAGGGAAGCGGGCCCGACTGAGGAGCGTCGGGGATTCGGGGGCCGGGGTCGCCGGCTTGGAGAGGTCCACCGTCGCGAGCAGCTCCCCGATCGTCCGCAGGGACACCGGGTCGGTCTCGCCCGGGCCGGCAGCCTCCCGGACCGCCTGGAACAGGGATCCGGAGAGCTGGCACTTCGGGCAGACCGGGGCGTCGGCCGGGAGCTCGGTGCCACACGCCGGGCACGCCATCTCGACCACCGCGTGCTCACCCCCGTCGGGACTCTGCGATCGACGAGGGTACGGCCCACGTGCGGGGCGACGCTCGGGGCAGACAAGCCGATCGCAGGAGAGGCATCCCGGGGTTCTCCGTATGTAACAGCGGCCCACCCCTCAAAAGCGTTGGTGCGGGACGGCCGAGTACCGACTAGCCCTCCGGACCCAACGGAGCCAGGTGCCGACGGGCCGACGGGGTCGGGTGGTAGGTCCCTAGGGGCCGTGGGGGGGTTCGGGGCGAGAGGACCGCGGACTCGGGCGGCCAGCGGCGGCGGCACCCCGGGCACTGGTAGCCTCGCTGGCGTCCGAGCGACCGGGTCCCTCGGCCGCACGAGGCGCAGGTCGGGGGTCGGGTCCGCGACCCGGCGGGCGCCCAGCGGAGCACCTCGATCCCCTCGAGGCGGATCGCCGGGTCCACTCCCCGGCTTCCCCAGACGCGGACCCGGTCCCCGGGTTGCAGGTCCTGAGCGACCCGGGGGAGGACCTTGGTCGGCTCGAAAGCCAGGCAATCGATTGTGGGACCGCGGGCTGGCGCCACGGTGAAGCGTACGTGCCCGCCGGGCTGGGAGAGGATGGGCCCGCTCACCTTTCCCGAGACCCAGCCCGAGCGGTACTGGGGCCACTCCTCGGCGGCCCTCGGTCTAAGATGGTCGCCCGTTCCCTGGTTGGTTCGGAAGAGGACCCATCGCTCCACGGGCTCCGAACGGATGCGCGCCCGGGCATGGAGGGGAGCGTCCCGGTGGGTGCCCCGGAGGCCGAAGAGGATGGGGCAGGGGGTGTGGGGGGCGACCAGCAGGCGACGGGTCCTCTCATCGAAACAGAGGAACAGTCGGGGGTCGGCGGCCTGGGCCCGACGGACCGACGGGGCGTCCACCTCGCGCCGAAGCCCGTACCGCGCCGGGTCCCGGTAGGAGATCAACTCCCAGGTGCCGTGACGAGCGGGCCAGGCGATGGCCGCAGCGGCCCCGACCAGCCCGCGGTCGCTCCCTTGGGTGCGCACCCAAGCGCCCGCCGCTTGAAGCTCCCGGCGGGCCTCCGCAATCGGGACGACCTCCTGTACCGCACGCCGGTACATCCGGGTCGGCAACGGACGGAACGCGGCGACCATCGCCGGGTCGGTGCCCTTCGCCTCCTTGTCGGCCGAGGCCCGGACGGTCCTCCAACCCGCCTCGAGGAACTCCTCGGCCGCGGACCGCGGCGGGGGGCGGCCACGCGGGTAGGCGCGCAACGGGCGCCCCCGAACCTCGCCCACGAGTCGGCTCGGCCCCACCCCTCGACCGAACCGGGCCGAGAGCGCTGCGTTCCCGCGGGTCTTCCACGGGATGTTGGGGTTGAGGCGGACGAGGCGGGGCTCGCCGATCAGGTCGAGGTGGTGCTCGGCGGCGAGGGCGAGCAGCTCGGTCAGCACGAAGGTCGTGCAGCCGCCCCGCGGCGAGTCCGTGTCGTCCACCCCGACCCAGAGCGCCATGGCGCGCGGGACCGACCGGGCCGGCCCTCCGCCCGCTTCAGGCGAGCGAGGCGAGGAGCTTCTGGTAGGCCGGGAGGTTGGCGGCGAGGTCGATGTCCGACCGGGCGGGACCGGCGACGTCCCCGAGGAGCTTGAGCTCGAGTCCCTCCGGGGAGGTCTCCCGGGGCCGGTGCATGACCCCGACCGGGATCCGACCGGCGTCCATCGTCTCGAGGCAGATCCGGAACATCGCCTTGCGGTCCGTCGCGTCGTACCCGTCGACCTTTGTCACGTCCAGCACCTTCTCCCGCCACAGCTTGTACGTGTCGTTGTACGTGACGCACGGGGAGAGGTCCTCGATGAAGGCGAACCCGCGTCCGTCGCGGGTGAACCGAAGCGCCTCGCCGAGGACGGCGATCATCGTCTTCGGGTCCCCGGAGAACGTCCGCGCGATCAGGTTCGGCGCCGGGATCGACAGCGCGGTGAGGATCGCGTCGAACGGCCGCTCGATGTTCCCCTCGAACCCGACCTGGCTGGTCGGGGAGGGCTGGCCCTTGGTCAGCCCGTAGGTCTCGTTGTTCATCGCGATGTAGATGATCGACGCGTTCTTCTTGAACGCGTGAATGAAGTGGCCCATCCCGATCGCGTAGCCGTCGCCGTCCCCCCCCGCGGCGACCACCGTGAGGCCCGGGTTGGCGAGCTTGACGCCCACCGCCTGCGCCAGGAGGCGCCCGTGCAGGGCGTGGATCCCGTTGACCTCGAGGAAGTTGTGGATCGACCCCGAGCAGCCGATCCCGCCGACCAGGACCAGTTCGTGCGGGGGGATCTTCAGCTCGAGCGCCGCCTTCTTCAGGGCCGCGAGGACCCCGAAGTCCCCGCACCCGGGGCACCAGATCGGGGGGACCGGTTTGGCCGACTCCACCATGTTAGCTCATCTCCGGGATCTCCGCGATGATCTGCGGGGCGCGGAAGCTCGCGCCGTCGTACTTCAGGATCGACCGGAGCTTGGCGTGGTGCCAGGGCATCGTTTCGCGCAGGAGGCGGGCGAACTGCCCGGTGTAGTTGTGCTCGATGACGTAGGCCACGTCCACCGAGCGCAGGAACGGGTCGATCTCCTGGGTCGGAACGGGGTACAGCGTGCGCGCCTGGAGGAAGCGCGTCGCCTTCCCCCGGGCGCTCAGGAGGCGCTGCGCCTCGAGGATCGGGCCGTACGTGCTGCCGAAGCCGATGAGGCCGACCTTCGCGTCGGCCGGGCCGAAGAAGCGCGCGCCGGGGAGCTCGTCGCGGGCCTTGACCATCTTCTCGAGCCGCTTCTTCATCATGCGGACCCGATTGACGGGGTTCACCGAGACGTGGCCCCACTCGTCGTGCTCGTTGCCGGTGATCTCGGCCCACACTCCCGGGGTCCCGGGGGGCGCGTAGGGACTCACCCCGGAGTCGGTAAACCGGTAGGCCTTGTACTGCTCCAGCTGGGCGACCGCCTCTCCCGTCAGGCGCTCGCCGCGACTGACCTGGACCTGGGAGAGGTCGAACCGGGGACTGGTCGTCGTGTTCTGGCAGAGCGCCTGGTCGAGCAGAAGGATCACCGGCAACCGCCACCGCTCGGCAAGGTTCAGCGCCTGCACGGTCATCTCGAAGCAGTCGACCGGGGTCCCCGGGGCGAGGATGAAGCGCGGGTACTCCCCGTGGCCGAGGTTCGCGAGGTGGGAGAGGTCGGACTGCTCGTGCCGGGTCGGCTCACCGGTGGAGGGACCGACGCGCGCGCAGTCCGCGACCACGATCGGGAGCTCGGCCGTACCCGCGTGGCCGATCCCCTCGGTCATGAGCGAGAGGCCGGGGCCGCTCGTGGAGGTCATCACCCGAGCCCCGGTGTAGGCAGCGCCGATGATCATGTTCACGGCGGCGAGCTCGTCCTCGGCCTGGCGGACCACCCCGTGGAGCGGGGGAAGGTACCGCTGGAGGTACTCCATGATCTCGGTAGCGGGCGTGATGGGGTAGCCGGCGAAGAATCGCCCGCCGCCGACGACAAACCCGAGGGCCACCGCCTGGTTGCCGGTCGTCATCACGTAGTCGTGCGCGTCGCCGTCCGCGACGCTGTACCGGTCGGCCAGCCCCGGCACCTCGAGCGCGGCCTTCCGGCCGATCTCGAGCGCCTTGAGGTTCTTCTCGAGCGCCTCGCCGCCCCGCCGCTTGAACCGCTCCTCGATGACGGCGCGGGTCTCGGCCGGGTCGAACCCGAAGACGACGCTGAGCGCGCCGTAGGCGGCGGTGTTCTTGAAGATCGGTTGGCCGAGGACCCCGCCGACCAGGGTCGCGAAGGGGAACCCGCTTGCGTTCGGAAGGTCCGACTTGAACGACGTGGAGTCGTAGAGGATGTACCCGTGGGGGGCGAGCTCGGTGTGGCCGATCGTCACGGCTTCCTGGTCGAACGCGACGAGCACGTCGACCGAGGGTTTGACCGCGGCCGTCGGGTCCCGGCTCGCCCGCACCGAGGCGTCGGCGTGGCCGCCGCGGATCCGAGAGAGCACGTTGCGCGAGGTGTAGACGTACAGACCCCGCTTGCGGAAGTACCGGCCGAGAAGGTCCGAGACCGTCAGCGTCCCGTCGCCGCCCTGGCCGCCGATCATCACGCTGACGTCGGTCAGCGCGGGGATGGCACGCGAGGCCCCAGGTCCGGACTCTTCGGGCAGGGGGGTCGTCTTCGCTTCGGGAGTAGTCATGCAAATTCCTGATGCACGGTCAGGTCCACCGGTGACTCATTTCAGCACTGTACGCTATTTAAGCGAGTGCGGGCGACGAGGTTCCCGGGAGAATTTCCGCCGACCGGAACGGGTCGGCACGGCGAGGGCGGGGGGGCCCCCGGGCTACAAGCTAATGTATGGAGGAGCCCAGCGCGGTGGGGCTCCATGGTCTCCTTCGCCGACCGGCTCGAGGGGTTCCCCCGGTGGGTCACGGAGGAGTATTGGGCCGTCACCCGAAGGTCGGTTCTCACCGCTTGGGCGCACCCGGGCGCGTTCCGCGACGCGGTACGGCATGCCCGCGCTCTCCTCCCGCAGGTGGCCGGACTGACCGGGGTGCCCGAGGCGGACCTTCACCGGTGGCTCCGGGAGCTCCGCAACGGCGGCCTCGCGCGCGAGATCCGTGGCCGGTGCCCGCAAGCGAGCGGCATGGGGAGCCCGCACGCCGAGTTGCTCTACCTCTTCGTTCGCGCGGTGCGCCCGGCGGTCGTCGTGGAAACCGGCGTGGAGCTCGGGGTCAGCAGCGCCTACCTCCTGCAGGCGCTCGCCGACAACGCCGCGGGGGAGCTGTGGTCGGTGGACCTTCCCACGATCGGCCCGGCGGGTCGCATCAACCAGGACGGGCGGCTCGACCGTGCGCACGTGGACTCGATGGAGATGGTCGGGCGGGCGGTCCCCGAACGGCTGCGGGGCCGCTGGCACCTGAGCCTCGGGGACGCCCGGGAGATGCTGCCGTCCCTTCCGGCTCCCCAACCCTGGGACGTCTTCTTCCACGATTCCGAGCACAGCCGCGCGCACATGCTCTGGGAGTACGGGGTCGCCTGGTCCCACCTTCGGCCGGGCGGGCTCCTCGTCTCGGACGACGTACCGAACAACGACGCGTTCCTGACCTTCTCGAACTCGGTGGGACAGAGCCCGTTCCTCTGGCTTCGTCGCGGCGCGATCCGAAAGCAGCTGGCCGCGTCGTCGGTCCCCTGACCCGGGGGGTCCGAGGGAGTTGGCCGACCTGCGGACCGCGTCCGGTCTACCGGGCCCGTGCCGGGGTCCTACAGACCCTTCAGGATCCGGTCGATCTCCTTCGCCGCGGCGTCCAGTTCCTTGGCCACCGCGCGGGTCGCCTTGCGGGCGGAGCCTTCCGGGTTCTTCGCTGCACGCTCCGCCGTGACGACCAGTCGCTTCGACAGCTTGGCACTCGCCGAGGCGAGGTCCTTCGCCGCCCGCTTGACCTCGTACAGGGCGTCCTTCATCGAGTCGTCGGGCACGTTCCTTCCTCGGGCAGCGGTACGCCCGGAATCTACTTACCGAGTGCGCATCCGGGACGATCTAAGCCTCCCGACGGACGCGCGACCGAGGACGGAGGCCCGGCCTCGGGTTTATCTGGCGGGAGCACGTCGCTCGGGCCATGGTCCGCGCGAAGACCGGGACCATTCGGCAGACGGTCTGGCTCCCGGCACCCCCTCAGGAGGTGTACCGAGCGCTCATGACCTCGAGAGGGCACGCGGCATTCACCGGCGCCCCAGCTCGGATCAGTCCCCGGGTCGGCGGGAGCTTCACCGCCTGGGGCGGCTATATTCACGGGAGGAACCTCGAGCTGATCCCGGGGAAGAAGATCGTGCAGAGCTGGCGACCCTCCGCGGAGAGCTGGCCTTCGGACTACTTCTCCAAGGTCACGTTCGCATTCTCTCCTCGCCGCGGAGGCACTACGGTGCGTTTCACGCACGCAGGCGTTCTGCGCGAGCACGTCGGCCACCTCGGTTCGGGCTGGAAGGAGAGCTACTGGGACCCCCTGCGCAAGTTCTTCCGTTCCCAGCGGAAAAAGTAGCCCTCGGTCTCCCGGAGGAGTGGGGGCGAAGGCCGCCCTCCGGGAGGAGGAGGGGTGCCGTGCGGCAACTGGGCTTGTTCGCTTAGACCTTCGGGACGTCCCTTCGGGCCAGGAGCTCGACGGCCTGGGCGAGCGAGGGGAGCGGGATCGCAAGGTCGACAGGGACGGGACTTCCCGGGGGGGCTTTGTGGCACGTGAGCGACCCGGTCCGCCAGTCGTTCGGGTCGGTCGACTTCAGCTCAAACACGAAGTCGAAGGCCGAGCGCCCGGCCCCGGGCGGGCCGACCGCGGCGAATATCGGAAGGACGCCCGAGCGCAGCATCGCGTCGATGATCGGCCGCACGCCCGCCGGCTCGGTGGGGTAGTACGACCGGACCCGATCGCTGTTGGCGACGACGAAGACCGGGCGGGGCGCCTCGGCGTCCATCCGGCTGACCGCGACCTGGACCGTCGGGGGCAGGCGGAGGAAGTCGGTGAGCCCCGCGATCACCGCGTCCGGCTCGTCGGAGCGCACGACCGTCCAGAGCGCCATGTTCGCCTCGGCATCCTGCGGCTTGGCCTCCGCCGGTGAGACGTAGAACAAGTGGTCCTCGGCGACCCATCCGAGCTCGCTCGGGCTCGACGGGTCCGCCCGTCCCTCCGGGTCCCGGATGTCCACCCAGGTCGGGTTCGGGTCGTTGACCCGGGCCATCGCGAACCCGAGCTGGTCGACCAGGAGTCGCGAGTCTCCGTACAGGAAGGTACCGTACGGTCCCGCGCCGAGGGCGTGGAAATCGATCCGGCGCGACGCTCCGGGAACCCCGGACATCAACAATCAACCGTTCGACCAAGGGATAAACTTGCCTCCGAGGACGAGCGCACTCGAGGGTTCGTCAGGGAGACCCGGAAAGAGCCGGTGGCTGAACGTCAAGGCCCCCCCGGGTCGGCTCAGGACTCTCGGGTCACCTTGACCTGCCCGCGCGCGACCGCCTCCGCGAGCCGGGCGTGGTCCCGCTCCACCTGGTCCGCGTAGGCCTTGGAGAAGCGGATGAGCGCCTCTTCCATCGCGGAGGAGGCCCCCCAATACCCCGCAATCATGGCGGCGTCTCCGCTCCGGGCGTGGGCGCGGGCCAGGACGGCGCCGCACGCGCGCGCGTACCGTGGGAATGCTCCTCCCCCCAGCCGCTCGAGCGGGACGGCGCCCTTCATGTTCCGCGTCTGCCGGACGTAGTACGACCGGTCGTCGATCCGGGTCCAGCCGAGCAGGATGTCCGGGGAGCTGTTGAGCCCCATCTGGGCGATGACGACCCGTTTCCCTTGGTTGTCGACGAACTCGTCCGGGAGGGCCCGGACGAACGGCGAGGCCGAGGGTACCGTTCCTTCCTTGACCTGGAGGAAGAGCGGGTCATCCTCGCCGTTGCCGAACAGCAGGGCGAGGTAGACCCGCGTTCCCACGCTGCCGACCCCGACCACGTGGCGAGCGACGTCGACCACATGGTACCGGCTCAGAAGGTAGCGGCGGTCCCGGGGCAGGCTGTAGGCATACCGGTCCAGTGCGTCGAGGACCTTTCGTCGGGTCGAAACGGGGACCGGGGTCTGGACGGGCGGCATGCGACGGAGGCGCCACGTCCCGTCCCTCCGTCGCTCGGCAACCTGGCGGAGCAGTGCGGCACTGGTCCGCCGACCCGCTTTGGCGCTCGCCTGCTCTACGATCGCCCGGGTCCGGGGGTCCAGGGGGATGTCCGAGCCCTTGCGCGCGGTGAAGAGGAACATGTACCAGACCGCGAGGGCTCCCATCGGCTCGAGGCGACGGATCTCCCACTGGTATCCGCGTAGACATTCCCGAACGGCTTCCCGCCGCGACGCCGGGGGGAGCCCGAGGTCCCGTCCGGCGACCTCCACGCTGGTGGACAGGCGCTTGACGTCCCACTCCCAGGGACCGACGATCGCCTCGTCGAAGTCGTTCAGGTCGAAGACCACGTCGCGCTCGATCGTGCCGAACAGGCCGAAGTTCGAGAGATGGGCGTCCCCGTCCAGGAGGACCTGGATCCCGCTCACCGGCGTCCGAGCCAGGTCGGTCGCCATGATCGCCGCGCTCCCCCGGAGGAACCCGAACCGGGAGGCGACCATCCGACCCATCCGGAGCGGGACGAGGTCCGCGAGCCGACCGTCGTTGCTGCGCGCCAGCGTTTCGAGCGGGTCGGGTCGGTCGCTCGGAGATCGCCAGGTTGCGTGGCTCTTGCGGGGGGTCCGGGAGCGGAGCGCTTTGCCGTGGGCGTGGCGCTCTTCCCACGGAGCGGTGGGCTCCCGCAGGTCGAGAGGCCGTTCCCCGGAGAGGTCCGCGTAGACCTCTCGAAGGCTCGTCGGGACCTCCGGGGACGCCGTGGCCGAATCCGGGGCGATCCGCCTCATTCTCCCTCGGCACTGCCATCGCACCCCTTATAGGGCGGCCTCCGTGGCAGAGCGCGAGGAGTCGTCTGATGCCCCCCGCAGCGCAGCCGCTGCCGGTCGAGGACCGGCGATGGCTGCACGACAAGTACGAGCGGCTCGCGGGGGAAGAGGGAGACCTGGCCGCGTCCCGGACCTCGTACTTCGCGGCGATCGCGGCCGTGCTGGTCACGGGCTTGGTGGTCGCGGCGAGCGACCTAGTCGGGACGCCGGTCCTGCTGGTCCTGTTCGCGACGTTCTTCTCTGGTTTCGGGGTCCTGATCGCGGTCGTCTGGGCCGTGCTTTTTCACCGCACGACCGACGCCCAGAACCTCTGGCGCGAGGCCGCCCTGCGGCTGGAGGAGATGGAGCCGCCCATCGAGGCGAGCGTGCCCGCTCCGATCACCCTCCGCTCCGGACGAACGGTCACGGTCGACCTGGCTCGGCCCTACCACGCGCACGCCGAGCGGTTCGACCCGAAGAATCACATCTCCTGGCTCGACCGGGTCGACCCGTCGCGCCTCTCCGAGGTCATGCCGCTCGCGCTCCTCGTGATCTGGGGGGCGGCGCTCGTCGTCGTGTGGTCCTGGTTCCTCTGGGTGAGGTAGTCGATGGACCGGTCCGCAAGTTTGACCCCGGAGGCTCCGGCCCCTCTCGGTAGTCGGGCGAACAGCGCCGAGTCGGTCCGACGGGAGGGGGCAGGGTGACTGCCGCCTCGCCCACGGGTCCCCGCCCCCCGTCGGCGCTGCAGATCGCCCGAGAGGTAGCCCCCGGTCGGTATCCGCTGCTCGAGGTGTTCCGCGGCCTCGACCGGGTGCCCCCCTTCCGCAAGTACCCGTGCTCGTCCACCGCGCAGCGCCGGCTGGCGCGCGAGACGAAGGTCGAGGTCGCGGCACGGCGGGGCGAGTGGATGTACGTGGCCCCTCACCGGGTGCCGGCCGATGCCGACTCTCGATGGCGCCCCATCACGGCCCGAGGCGACTGCATCGTCGTGAGCGGGCAGCACCTGCGGAAGAGCTCGGAGATGGTCCTCTACTTGGACATCCTCCACGAGCTCTACCATGTGGTCCAACGGAGCCAGGGTCGGGAGCTGTGGGACGAGGACTACGCCTACGTCGACCGACCGACCGAGCTCGAGGCCTACCGGTTCTCCAACGTCGAGGCGCGGCGACTCGGGGTGACGGACGCGTTCCTGCGGGAGTACCTGCGCGTGGCCTGGGTTGGCGCCAAGGACCACCGCCGCCTCCTCACGAACCTCCACGTTCGACCCAGGTGAGCGCCCCGCCGCCACAGCGCCGCGGAGTTGGACGACTGCGGACCGCCCGGGGGGGAGCCCCTCCGGGGGGGTTTATTTCCCGGAATGGCCTACTCGGGGCGGCCCCGGAGGGCAGGAAAGGGGACCGGTCGGGTTACCGGGGAGAGCGAACCTTGAGCGAGCGCGGCACGTACATCGTCATCGAGGGGATCGACGGGACCGGAAAGACCGAGCTGGCGGCTCGGCTCGTCCCCCCGCTTCTCCGCCGAGGTCACTCGGTCTCAAGCTTCCGGTCTCCCACGGACAAGTTCCTTCGCCACGAGTACGCGCGGCTCATCCGGACGGACCCGTTCGCCGCCTCCCTCTGCTTCACCGTCGACCGCGCGTTGCTGCGCCCCGACATCGAGGGGGCGCTCGACCAGGGGGACGTCGTGCTCCAGGACCGCTCGTTCTACTCGACCCTGGCCTACCAGGCCCCCGGCCTCGAGGCGTCCCAGTGGCGGGAGTTGGAACGCATCGAGCGGGCCCTCTCGATCGAGCCGGACCTCGTGCTCTACCTGGACGCGCCCGTGGAGACTGCGGTCAAGAGGATGCTCGCGAGCGGCCAGACCGACGCGGTGGAGGACGAGCCGTACCTCCAGCGTGTGAAGACGAAGTTCGAGCAGATGTTCCAGCAGCCGCGGTGGGTGCGGATCGATTCCAAAGGTACCCCCGAGCAGACGATCGAACAGGCGATGAACGCGCTGCTCGCGTCGGGGCTGTAACCGCCTCTTCCCGTTCGCGCTCCTCCGGGCCGGCCCGGATACCACGCGGTCCCACCGGGGCGTTTCCTCCGTGCGGGTCCGTCGCCTGTCCCGCGATGCGCTCAAATCCCGGCGGACGCCATCGGAGCGGGCGGGCGGAGTGGTGACGGTGAGCGACGAGTCGTCCCGGCTCTTCTCCACGCTCGGGGAGCTCGAAGCCGCGGCCTCCCGGGTCCTCCCGGAGGATGCCTGGGCCTACGTTCAGTCCGGGGCGGCCGAGGAGGATGCGATGCGCGCGAACCGCGACGCATTCCGACGGCGGACGCTGCGGCCGCGGGCCCTGATCGACGTGACGCATCTCGACCTCACCACCACCCTACTCGACACACCGGTCAGCGCTCCGTTCTTCGTCTGTCCGATGGCGCGGCACGGGCTGATGCACCCCGACGGGGAGCTCGCGACCGCGCGGGCGGCGTCGGCCGCCGACCTCCTCGCCGTGTTCAGCACCCTGTCGACCCGCTCCATCGAGGAGATCGCCCAGGCCGCCCCGAAGGGGCCCCGGTGGTTCCAGCTCTACCTGCAGCCCGAGTTCGCCGCCTCGCGCCGCCTGGTCGAGCGGGCGGAGCGGGCCGGATACACCGCGATCATGCTCACGGTCGACATGCCCGTTCTCGGGCCGCGCGACCAGCTCGTACAGCACGGGTTCGTCATCGCCGAGGACGCCCCGGTCGGCAGCGGCCAGGAGGTCCTCGCCCCGGACCGCTCGCCGAAAGGGGAGGGCGGGCGCTATTCGCTCCGTCGGGACGCCGGGGCAACCTGGAACGTGCTGGACGACCTCCAGTCGATCACCCGGCTCCCGGTCCTCGTGAAGGGGATCCTCACCGGTGAGGACGCTCGCCGCGCGGTCACGCACGGGGCTCGGGCCGTCGTTGTTTCCAACCACGGTGGACGCCAGCTGAACTCGGCCCAGGCCGCGCTGGAGGCCCTTCCCGAGGTCGTGCGGTCCGTGGGCTCGGACGTCGAGGTCTACTTCGACAGCGGGGTGCGACGAGCGAGCGACGTGCTGACGGCTCTCGCCCTCGGGGCACGCGGCGTCGGCCTCGGCCGACCGGTGCTCTGGGCGCTCGCGGTCGGGGGCGAGGCGGGGGTCGCTCGGCTCTTCTCGCTCCTTTCGACCGAGCTCGCCACCGACATGGCGCTCCTCGGCCGGCGCAAGCTGTCGGAGGTCGACCGGACGGTCCTCGGTGCTACCCGATGGTGAGTGGGCGGCAGAGCACCGCCGAGGGACCCCGAACCGCGCGGGGTCCGACTCGGGGTAGGGGGCTAGCTGTCGGCCAGCGACGGGACCCGGGACCTGAGACGGCCGTAGACCTCCATCAGCTCGAGACCGGTGCGGACCCCGACGACTCCCGAGGGGAACTCCTCGCGACGGAAGAACTCCCGAACCTCCTCCTCGCGGCCGAGCCCCGCGGCGGGGATCACGAACTGCAGGGTGAGGGCGAGAAGGTAGCTTCCCTGGGTCCGGCGCTCGTACTCTCGCAGGTTCTTGGTCATCCACTCCCACACGGCGGCCCGGCCGTTCGGGTTCCGGGCGACATGGATGAGGAGGTACATGCTGTCGCCGAGGCGGATCCCCGGCGCGAACATCTCGCCGAGCGCCCGAGCAAGGCCTTCCGAATCGGGTAGACCCCCCAGCGCGCACGCGGCGTCGAAGGCTTCGTTGGTGTCGAGTGACTTCGCCCGCGCCAGAAGGCGGTCCGCCGCCTCCGGGCCCCCGTGGCGCGCATACGCCCAGACGATCGCCGGCCGAAGCGCCGGCTCTTCCGTACCGATCTTCTCGAAGCGGCCGGCGAACTCCCGCGCGACATCGTCGTCGGCCTCGACGAGGGCCGAGGCGAGCATCTCGCGCAGGACCCCGTGAGTATCCGGCTCGTCGGGCCGCGCCGTCCACCCTAGACGCTCGAGCTGGGCGTGACAGAACCGCTGGGCCGCCTGCCGGAACGGAGGCGCCTCCCGAAGGTACGGGAGGAGCTGGTCGAGGGCGCTGGCGACCTCCGCGACCGTCATGTAGTCCTCGGCCGACCGCACCGACAGGACCGTCCGGACGTACTCCTCCAGCGAATAGTCGCCGGAGAGGAGGAAGGCTTGGGCGTCGTGGAGGAGGCCCCATCGGTCGAAGGGGGTCGTCTCCATGATCCGGTCGAACAACACCGCCCGATGCTCCGGGGGGTACAGGGTGCGGTAGAACCCCGTGCGCCCCGGGTTCAGGTGCAGCGAGGTCGACTTCGAGACCTGCATGTCGACCTCGCGGGAGTCGAACTGCATGGACCGACGCATCCCCGCGATCTCGAACGTGAGCGGGATCGGCCAGGGAAGGTCCTCGGACTCCCGCGGGAGGAAGGTGAACCGGTGCTGGGTCAGTCGGATCGCCCCCGCCTTCTCCTCGACCACGACGCACGGGTGGCCCGGCCGGTCCACCCACGCCCTCATCACCGCCGCGACCTTTCGCCCGGAGCTCTGCTCGACCGCCGACCACAGGTCGTCGCTGCGGGCGTTCCCAAAGGCGTGCCGTCGGAGGTAATCCGAGATCCCGCGCTGGAAGGCGTCGGGCCCGAGGTACCCTTCGAGCATCCGGAGGAGCTGGCCGCCCTTGAAGTAGGTGATGTCGTCCGCCCGGGCCATGATCTCGCGCGGGTCGACGGAGTCGGGGGCCACGGGGTGCGTCGCCCGAAGCGAGTCCGCGAACTGTCCGCGCCGGGTACGGATCAGGAACTCTCCCCACGCGTCCGACCTCAGGTGGGCCCGTTCGGTGATCTTCGCCACGACGAACATCGCGAAGGACTCGTTGAGCCACAGGTCGTTCCAGTCGTGCAGGGTCACGAGGTCCCCGAACCACTGGTGGGCGATCTCGTGGGCGATGGTCTCCACGGCCAGTCGGACGCTCGCGGGGCTGGCGGAGGGGCCGAGGGAGAAGTATCCGTCGTCCCCGGCGATCGCCCCCCAGTTCTCCATCGCCGCCCAGAAGTCGGTGAGGGCGACGAAGTGGAGTTTCGGCAGCGGGTAGGCCACCCCGTAGAAGTCGCCGTAGGACTGCAGGGCCGCCTGCGCGATCTGGAGGACCTTCGCGGTGTGGGCGGCCGCCCCGGGGGTCGAGGCCACGATGACCCGGACGCCGCCGGCTCGGGACTCGGTCTCCTGAAAGGGTCCTACCCCGAGGTACACCAAGTAGGTGGACATCGGCGGCGTCGCGGCAAAGGTCCACTCCCGTCGGCCGTCGGGGAGCAGGCGAGAATCCCCTTCGGCGTTCGAGATGACCACCAGCGACGGCTGGGTCACCACCCGGAGGCGGAACACCGCCTTTTCGCTCGGCCGGTCCAAGCACGGGAAGAGGCGCCGGCACCCCTCGGGCTCCATCATCGTCGTGAGGGCCTTGCCCTCCCCCAAGCGGGCGACGAACAGGCCGGTTTGCAGGTCCTTGGCCGCCCGCCCCGAGTAGGCGATCTGCACCGGGCCCGTCACGGTGGACGGCTTGGTGATCGAGAGCCGGTGGGCGGAAGTGTCGAGGCGGAACTCCAGGGGGCGCCCGCCCTGTTGGACGGAGTGGACCGTCAGTTCTTCGCAGTCCAGCTCGACCTCGGAACGGGGCCCGAGACCGAATATCGTGAGGTCGCCCCGGAACTCCTCGCTCTCGTAGTCGACGTCGAGGTCCAGCCGGTACTCCAACGGGGCCACGGGGCGGGCAATCGGCCGCGGTGGATATCCCTGCCGGTTCGGACCGGGACCCGGGCGGGGCGGGCGGCCGGCTCCCGTGCGCTGGACCCCCGCATCGGTCCGACGGCCGGGTCGGGGCCTGTGGTCGTCGGGGCCCCGATTAGCTCTATATCCCGGGACCCGGTGTCCGCCCCGTGGCGATACTTCGGGCCAAGGTGAACGAAGGGACCCTCCGTATGCTGGAGAAGGTCCCCATATTCTCCATGCTCAGCGAACGCCAGCTCCGCGGCCTTGCGAAGGATGCCCTGGAGCGGTCCTACGCGGAGGGCGCCGAAGTGGTGAAGCAGGGAGACAAGGGGGTCGGCTTCTACCTGCTCCTCGACGGTCGCGTGGAGGTCCGCAGGAAGGGTCGACGGCTCGCCACGCTCGGCCCGGGACACTTCTTTGGAGAGATGGCCCTCTTCGACAACGAGCCGCGGACGGCGGACGTCATCGCGACGGAACCCACCCGCTGCCTGGTCCTTTCGAAGTGGGAGTTCTGGGGGTTCGCGATGTCGGAGCCCCGGATGCTGCGCGGCATGCTCGAGGAGATGGCCCGTCGACTCGGCGCCACCGACCGTTCTCTCTCCGAGTAAGCTGGCGGCGCGGCTCGCTCCCGTTCCAGCCGCTTCCTGTCGGGCCGTTCCGATTCCGCTTGCCGTCGTGCGAAAACAGGTAACCGGCCACCCCCGGGACTCCTTTCGGTTCGAAGGCTGTCGGCACGCTTGACTCACCCCGCTCCCTCTCCTCTCCATGGAGAATGCGATGGAGGGGCGAGGACCGGAGGGGCTGCTCCTGGCCGCGCGGCTCGCGGAACACCGGGCCGTGCACACCTACCGGGACCTCGAGATGCCCCGGGAGAGCTCGATGTACGTCGAGGTGTGCGTTCGCGCGGCCCTCGAGGGAGCCGCTCGCCGGGACACCGCCGGGACCCGAACTGGTGCCTGGGCGAGGCTGGCATCGGCCCTACGCCGCGCGACCGAGAGCACCCCACGGGGCCCGGCTCGAGTTGGAGAGCAGGAGGACGCCCGGGGGCGGCCAGAGGCGCCGAGGGAATTGGACTGGGCGGTCCGCTCGATCTCCGCCGCACCGATCGGACGGGTCGAGCCGGTCCGGGCAGCACCCGAGCTGGACGGGGGGGCCCTCGCGCTCGCCTTCCAGCCACTCGCCCGGCTCGGCCCCGACCGGATGGAGAGGGACTGAAGCCGGCGGCGGGGACCATGGCGCTCCCGGCCCGCCGGGCGGATGGCTTGGGGGCCGGTCCGGCAGGGAACTTGGACGCTCCGAGCGCAGGTTTTTCCCAACGAGCCTCGTACGACTAGGCGAACGACGTGGACGCGACGGACTTTGCGATCTATCGGTACCTCTCCCCGGACGGCCTCGTTCGGTTCTGGGCCTCGCGTCGGCTGGTCGACCCTCGGGTCTCCGCCCGGGAGGTCGCCGACCGGGTGGGGTTGAGCGAGGCGGGGGCCCGGGCCCGTCTGCGGAGCTTGAAGGAGCAGGGACTGCTTCGGGGCACCGAGGTGCGACCGAATCCCTCCCTCTTCGGTGCGACCACGGTCATGGCGGAGGTGCCGATCCAGACCCCCGGGGAATCCGCGCGACTGTTCCGGGACCTCTCGGACGTCGACGGGGTGATGTTCGCGCGGGACATTCTTGACGAGGAGGACCGGAAGGTCTGCGTCTACTACGTCTCCGACACCGCCGGCGCCACGACGAGACGGACCTCCCTCCTCCGGCGATTCTCTCCCACGGGCGAGGTCCGTGGGCCGACGCCCTACTGGATCCCCGCGAGCTCGCACACCCCCACGGCCCTGGACTGGAGGCTGCTGGCCGTGTTCCGGCGGCACCCGGACGAGACGCTGGCGCACTGGTCCACCGAATCCGGAGTCAGTCTCAAGACGACCGCACGCCGGTTCGGCGCCCTGCTGGACTCTCGTGCGTGTTGGTGGAGCCATGGCAGCGACTCGGAGGAGTGGCCACTCGCCCTGCTCCAGGTGTCCCTGCAGCCGGGCGCGGACCCCGCCGAGGTCTCCGCACAGCTCGGCCGGCAGAACGAGACGTGGCTGCCCGTCGCGACCGATGGGTTCGGTGTCGCGCCCGGACAGAGGGACCAACCCCTCGCCGGACTCGTCCCGGTGGAGCGGCCCGCCGCGCTCGAGCGGGTGGTACGGCGGACCCTCGAGTTGGGCGGGGTGGCCAACGTTCGTCGCACGTTCGGCCTGGGGTCCGCCACGTACACTGATTGGGTCGACGACCAGCTCGCGCGCCATCTCCCGGCGACGCGGGAGGCCCGCTGACCACGGATGCACCCTCGCAGCGCCGACCGGTCTCCCCGCGCGGACGGGGAGGAAACTGGAGGGAGGAGCGCCCGGGGGGACACGGCGCGAGCCCTTTTCTGAGCCCGTGACCTTACCATTCTGATGGCGCGACCCGTGGCCGCGGCGGCGTTGACGTTCATCGGGGGCCTATTCATCATTCTCGGCGGTTTCCTCTTCGCCGTCCTCGGGGCGTTCGTCGCCCTGCTCGGCTTCCTCAGCGGGTTCTTCCTGCTCGGGATCCTGGTCGGGTTTCTCATCCTCGTGGTCGGGGCGCTCATGCTCGCGGTGCCGGCAGGCCACGTAGTTTGGGGAGTGCTGGGGGTCGTCCTCGCGATCGCGAGCATCCCCCTGGCGTTCGGCGGGTTCCTGATCGGGTTCCTTCTCACGCTCATCGGGGGCCTCCTGGCGATCCGGTGGAAGCGACCCATCGAGCAGTGGATCACGGTCGAGGGTCGAAAGGTACCGCCGTCCGTGTAGTCCGGCCCCGGTTGACGAGGCCTAGTAGGACGGACCGGCTCCCTCTCGTCAATGGGTAGGGGGCCCCGGGACGGGAGCTCGGGCGGGCGGGGCCGCTCCCGGATGCGCCTATCGTCTCCGGGTGTGCGATGCCACCCAGCCCCGTGCGAACCGGAGGTTGTCATCGAGGCTGAGTGAGCCCTCCCACCGACGGATCGCCGCGGGAAGGGGCGTTGCCGGCGAGGCGGCGGCCGCCTCGAGGACCCCCGAGACGTACCCGCGGACCTCGGCGAGCCCGTCGACCGTCGTCACGGGACCGTGGCCCGGGACGATCTGCTCCGGGTCGAGACGCTCGATCTTGTCCAGGACCCCCAGCCAGCGGTCGGGGTCGCCGGACTCCATGCTCGGCTGAACTCCGAGGACGACCAGGTCTCCGGCGAACAGGACCCGCTCGTGCGGGAGGGAGAGGAGGGCATCGGCGGCGGTGTGACCGGCCCCGTAGCTGACGAGCTGCGCTCCCCGGCTGCCCGGCAGGCTCAGCCGGCTCACGAAGGTATGGTCGGGGGGAGCGATCCTCGATCGGCCGCTCGCCGCGAGGAGGGAGCGATTGATGTGGAGGATGAACTCGAGGTCCGTCCGGGCACCCTCGGAGCGCGCTCCCTCGAGCTGGGCCTCGAGCTCCCGGACGGCGACCTGCAGGGCGTCGTGCGTGAGCTCGGCCGTGAGCGCATCGTGCCGTTCGAGAAGGATCTCGCGGGTGCGTCGGGTACCCCAGATGGGAAGGCCCGAGAACGACTGGTTTCCAAGGGAGTGGTCGAGATGCCAGTGGCTGTTCGCGACGAGCGAGGCCGGCCGACCGAGTTCGCGTTCGGTCGCGAACCGCAGGTACCGGGCCGAGTCGGGGGTCAGCCCGGTGTCGAACACGAGCGCCGCCTCCCCGAGGTCGACCAACCCGGAGTTGCAGATGCTTTGCCCGTCACGCCGGGCGATGGCCGCGTGGATCCCTTCGCCCAGCTCCTCGAAGGTATAGTGCGGAGCCCCCGCCGTCGCCATGAGGTACCGCGGGGGGAGCGGCGCGCTCGGGATTTAGAGTGTTCGATGTCCGACGGCTCAGCGTCCGGACGCGCGGCGGGCTGCGGGCTGTTGCTGGGTCAGGCAGTGGATGGTGCCGAATCCCCAGACGAGGTCCCGGGCCCGGATGCCGACGGCCTCCCGACCGGGGAACGCCTTGCGCAGGACGTCGATCGCGTCGGCGTCGCGTGGGTCATCGAAGGTGGGGACGAGGACGGTGCGGTTCGCGACGTAGAAGTTGGCGTAGCTCGCCGGAAGTCGAAGGCCTCCGAAGAGGACGGGGCGGGGAACGGGGAGCTCCCGAACATCGAGGCGAGCCCCCCCGCGAGACCGGTAGGCATCGAGGACCTCCCGGTTCTCGCTCAGCGCCGAGAAGTCGAGGTCGCTCGGGTCGTCGGTCGTCACCGTCACGACCGCCCGGGGCCCGACGAACCGGGCCACGTCGTCCACGTGTCCGTGGGTGTCGTCGCCCAGGATCCCCCGCCGCAGCCAGATGACCTCCTCGACGCCGAGGTACTCGCGCAGGACCGATTCGAGGGCCTCCCGTCCCAGGCCGGGGTTCCGGGCCTGCGGTTCGCCCAAGAGGCACTCCTCCGTGGCGAGCAGGAGTCCGGACCCGTCCACGTCGAACGCCCCCCCCTCGCAGACCACCCACCGCGAGCCGCTGAGGGCTTTGTGGAGAGGCAGCCCGAGGTGCCGCGCGATCCACTCCGGAACCCCTCGGTCGAGCTGCCAGTTGTCGTACTTGGCCCAACCGGTGAACTTCCACTGCACCAGCGCGAGCGGTGCCTCTGCGGCGCTCGACGCCGGGCCCGTGCGAACGAAGGAGGGTCCGGAGTCCCGGGTCCAGCTCCGGTCCGTCGGACAGACGTGGAATCGCACTCGCTCCAGGTCGACGGCGCTCCGGGTAAGGACCCGACGGGCGCGTCCGAGCTGAGCCGGGCTTTGGACCAGGACCTCGACGTACTCGTCCGAGCTGAGCCGCCGGACGATCTCGGCGTAGGTCCACGGTATCGTCGAGAACTTTCCGGGCCAGTCGCTCCGTTCGTGCGGCCAGGCGATCCAGGTGGCGTCGTGGGGTTCCCACTCCGCGGGCATCCGGGCGTGCGGGCCCGGCCCGCCTCCCTGCTCGCGCCGGGCGGTCATCCCGAACCCACGGGCTCGTCCAGGTAGCGGCGGGTGATCGGGCCGTAGGCGTCCAGACGACGGTCGCGCAGGAACGGCCAGTGCTGCCGGATCTTCTCGACCTCGGCGGGGTCGACCTCGGCCACCAGGACCTCCTCCCGGTCCTTCGAGCCCTCGACCAGGACCCGACCGAACGGGTCGGCCACGAACGAGCCGCCCCAGAATTCGATGCCCGGTCCGTCGACCCGATCGCCTCGAACGTCCCCGTGCTCGAGGCCCACCCGGTTCGGGACCGCCACGTACACCCCGTTCGCGATCGCGTGGGCGCGCTGGACCGTCTTCCATGCGTCGTGCTGGGCCTCGCCGAACTCCTGCTTCTCCCCGGGGTGCCACCCGATGGAGGTCGGATAGACCAGCAGCTCGGCGCCCGCCAGTGCCGTGAGTCGCGCGGCCTCTGGGTACCACTGGTCCCAGCAGATGAGCACCCCCACCCGCCCCGCGTGGAGCCCGAACGACCGAAAGCCGAGGTCGCCGGGGGAGAAGTAGAACTTCTCGTAGTACAGGGGGTCGTCCGGGATGTGCATCTTCCGATAGACCCCCGCGAGGCGCCCGTCCCTCTCGATCACCGCGACCGTGTTGTGATAGACCCCGGCCGCCCGACGCTCGAAGACGGGCGCCAGGACCGCGACCCCGAGTTCTCGGGCCACCGTGGAAAGGCGGTCGACCGTCGGCCCCGGGATCGGCTCGGCGAGGTCAAAGAGCGCGTGGTCCTCGCGCTGGCAGAAGTACTGGGCCCGGAACAGCTCGGGCAGAGCGACCAGGTCGGCTCCGCGCTCTTGGGCCCGACGCAGATGGTGGACGGCTCGCTCCAGGTTCTCGTCGGGGTCCGGGGTCGCGGACATCTGGACGATGCCCACGCGGAACTTCGAGCGCGAACTCACGCCCGGCACCCCTGAGTCGTCACCGCGGAGAACCCCGAGGTGGGAGGCACGATGACGGATAATGGCCTTGCGGCGCATCCCCCCGCTTCTCGCCGGGCACGGGGACGTCGCGGCGCTCGTCGTGGGCCTCCACGGCGGGACTTATTAGACCTCGAGGCCGTTTGTATCACCGAGCGCGCCGTCGTGTCGGACCGCGAGAATCTCTTCAAGCCCATCCACAAGGGAATCCGCGCCATGGTGTACGAGCTCGGGCTCCGTCTCGGGGTCACCGACTTTGCTAGCCTGAACGAGTCGAATGAGATCGCGCTCCAGCTCAAGCACGACCTAATCGACTCCCGGGCCAACTGCATCCTCTGCCTGCTCTACGCCCACTCTCGGCACGAAGAGAAGGATTTCTTTTCCGCGATGGTCCCCTTCGATAAGGACCTCGTGGAGTTGATGATGGGGGAGCATCGAGAGCTCGGCAAGCAGATCGCCCAGCTCGGCAAGACCTGCGACGAGCTCGTGGGCCTCACGGACCGGGCCCGCCGGATCGAGGTCGGGGACCGGCTCTGCCTCGAGGCCAACGACCTCTTCGCCGCCTACCTCGCCCACCTCAACAACGAGGAAGCGACGCTCGTCCCTGTGATGTGGGAGCGGTTCACCGACGAGCAGCTCCGAGCCTTCCGTGCCCAGTTCTACAACCACGTGCCCCTTCCGCGGTTCGAGGAATGGATGCGATGGACCCTTCCGGCCCTCAACCCGGAGGAGCTCGAGATCCTGGTGAAGGGGATGCGCACCGACCCGGCCCCGAACCGCTACCGGGACGTCCTGCGCGTCGCCGAAGCGACCCTGCCGACCGACCGGTGGGGACCGATTCGCTCCCGACTGGACTCCTCCGCCTCGACGACCGGGTAACCGAGGCCTAGGGTCGCCGAGCGCCGAGGATCTTCCGAACAGGTTCGTTGTCGGCGTAGACCTGCCACTCGGCGAGCTGGCCGCCTCGCACCACCGCACGCCACGCGGCGGGGAACGACCATCGATTGGCATGGGGGAGCTCGGCCCCCACCGCCACCGTTCCGCTCGCCGTGCCGAAGAGCGCGACGACCGACCCCATCGTCAGATGGTCCCGGAGGACGATCCGGTAGTCCGGATACGTCGTGAAGTACGACTTCCAGGCCTCGATCATCCGCTCGCGACCCCGGACCTCCTGGCCCAGCGAGTCGATGAACCAGAAGTCGGGCGCCATCAGTGCCGACATCGCATCCAGGTCGTGCCGGTTGATCTCGTTCACGTACTTGATGGCGAGGCGGTCCGGCTCCAGCTCGGGCATCGAGAGGTCCCCCGGTCCGCGCTCCGGCGAAAGGAGCTCTCCGAGGGGAATGAACTCCCGGGATAAGCATCTCGCGGCGGCGCCCGGTGCCCTCGAGTGAGGCTCAAGTAGACCATCGCGGTCCTTCGCCTCCGATGCGGAAAGCGGGCGGCGGGTCGTGAAGCCCCCCGCACAGGCCGGCCGATGGTTGCTCGTGGCGGGTCTGGTGGCGCTCGCTCTCCTGCTCGTCGTCGTGGGAGTCGTCTACCTGGAGCTGCCGGCGGGTAAGGTGTCCGTCTCGTCGATCCACCTGAGCGCCCCGACCGACCCGTGTGGGTTGAACGGGGCGAACCTGGTCGGGTTCACGGCGGACGAAGGAGCGTCAGTGCACGAGTCGGTGACGGTCCACAACGCCAACTCCACCTCGTCCTGCACCGTCCGCTCGATGACCTCGGCCACCTCGGGGTTCTCGGTCGCGAGCTTCACACCGGTCGAGATTCCCCCCGGGTCGAACGGGACGCTCGTGTTCTCGATCCAGGTCCCCGATTCGGCGTTCAGCGGTTCGCTCACGCTCGACCTGAGCTGACCGTAAGCGAAGTCGGCCCCGGAACGACCGCGGAGCCGGGCACGGGCCGAGCCGGGGAACCGCGCGCCGGCCCGTCGGCGGCCCCCGCCCCTCGCCCCTCAGGGAGTCACGGTCGAAGGATTGAGGGCAGACTCCAGGAGCTTCTGCTCGATGAGCGCGATCGCCTCGGAGACCGAGGACTTGCTTCGGTTCAGCTTCCTGGCCAGGTCCGTCAGGGTGATCTTGCGCGGGACGGCAAAGTACCCCTCGGCCATGGCCCGCGCCAGGAGCACCTGCTGGTTGCCGCTCAGGTTCGGCAGGTGATTGCGGAGCGGACGCCGTCGGATCGAAACCACCTGGGCGCGCGGGTCGGACCTGTGCGCGTAGTCGAGGACCTGCTGGAACTCCGGGCTGCGAGCGACCACCTCGATGCGAATCGAGCCGCCTTGGATCCGAATCGGGAACTGGAGGGGGAGGCCGAGCCCGCGGAACAGGTAGACCACCGGCGGGTTCCGGTACGTGATCCGGTACAGGGACCCGTCGCCGACCTCGGCCAGCGCGTCGACCTTGACGACATCGGAGAAGGTCGCGATCTCGTGGGACCAGACTCCCGGGGGGCGGCCGCTGATCCAGTAGTCGGACACCGAGACGTTCGGGTTCACGACACTCTGGTTCAGGACCTCGAGGTGAACGCCGGGGTGGGCGGAGCTGAACAAGGTCGTCCACATTCCCTTGGGCGTCCGCAGCTGGAGCGTGGCGATCAGCAGCCGGTCGGGCCCGGAGGTCCCTCCCTCCGTCGCGGGGTCGCGGGAAGGCTCCACCCGGCGCCCTGCTCGGAGGCTCGGTGCGGTGCGATGACGGAGCCGGGTTAATCGAGCCGAAGAGGCGGCCACGTCCCTATGCACTCCTTGCGCACTTCCCGGGTGAAGGCGTTCCGGGAACCGAGAAGCGGCCCCTGGCTAATAAACCGTAAAGGCGGGCCGCCGACGCCCGAACGACGCCTCCGCCCGCTCGCCCGTCGGCCCGAACCCGTTCGGGCGCCCGAAACTGTTCGGCGAAGCGGCTTGCTCGCGGCGCCCCCTGGTCCGATTGGCGGGCGACCCGCCGAAGGCAGCAATGACCGTCGATCGACCCAGCACCGCCGCACCCTCCCCGCCGACGGGCGCGAGCGGTCGAGGGTCCCGCGGTGAACCCTCGTCGCCCTCCCGCGACGTTTCGGCGGGCAGCGAGCCGGTCTCATCCGGTACGCCCCGCGGCGACCCCCCAGGCTCTCCTCCTCCGGCGGGAGGGTTCGTGTTGCCGACCCCGATCATCGAGCGACCGGTCTCTCTCCTCGTCTACGGCAGTTCCCTCGCGACGGTGAACCTCACCCTCTACGCACTTGCGGAGGCGGCCAACCCAGAGTTCCTTTGGATCAACGTTCTCGGCCGGAACGAGCCTCCGAACATCGCGGACCCCGCGATCCTCGGCTGGGTCCCCCGGGACCGCCTCCTCACCTTCGAGGAGTCGGAAGCGACGAAGGTGGGCCGCCCGGTCACTCCCGCCGGGATCTCGAACCTGATCGCGCAGGACGAACCCGTCCGGGACCTGAGCCGCCTGATCGCGTTCCTCCGGCTCCCGGACCCCACGCAGTGCTACCTGGCGACCGAGCCGGCGGGCGGGAAGCCCGGCCTCGTCGCGGTGCCGAATACCCACCGGGTCGCATCGGCCTGGGCCGATGCGAAGGTCGAGCCGATCCTCGAAGCCCACCTCCACGCGGGATACTCCCTCTTCGTGGGATACTCGGAGGTCGTGGGGGATCATCGTCGCCCGGTCGGGCCGGGTCGGGGCGCATTCGATTACGTGTTCCGAGTGACGGGCGATGGGCTCCATACCTGGAAGGAAAGCCGTCTGGTCTGCGAGCGGGGGATCCCGGAGGCCGCGTTCCAGACCGGGTCCGAGTTCCCGCTGGCGAACCTACCGTTCGTCGCGTCGGTCTTTCACCGGGCCCTCTCCGAGCCCCGGGCAGGGATGCCCAGACCGTAAGTTCGGGACCCCGGGTGCGCCGGGGTCGTCGCGCCCTGAGCCGGGCGCACATGTGGGCGGCCGACGGACCTCGACGACCGGGCGACCGCGCGGGTCATCCAGGGACGCTGGGGGAGGTATCCATGGCCATGTCGCGCTGCGAGTGCACCCACGCCACTTCTTTTCGGTAGCCGAGCTTCTCGTTGATCGCCCACATCGGGAGGTTCAGGGAGTCGTTGAACGTCTGGATGTACCGGAATCCGTGCTCCCGTGCGTACTCCACCGTCCTTCGCTTCAGCTCGGAGGCCACCCCCCGCCCCCGCAACTCCTTGCGCACGGCCGTGAACTCCTGGTCGAGTCCCGTCGGGTCGCCGGCGATCCTCGCGAGGTTGCTGACGGCGATATACCGCTCGCCCCGCCGGGCGAGAAAGTAGGCGGTGGGAAGGGCTTCCGGTCGCGTGATCTCTACCTCGACGAATCGCGGGAAGGTCACGGGCGTGTAGGGCCCCATGCGGGGGACATCCCCCCCGACCTCGAGCGAAAGGTCGTAGAGCCGGCGGCGCACCTCCTCCCGGTCGGGACCCTCCTCGGCCAGCGTGGTCACGGTGATCCCGTCCCGAGCCAGCTGCTCGGTCCGGTCGGGGAAGTCGGCCGCCGCGGCCACCTCGAGGCGCGACTGCCAGGTACGACGGCGTTCGTGGAAGCCCCATCGGGTCATGAATCGAATCCACGGCTCCTGGTCGGCGCGCGCGCTGGCCCAGAGCGTGACCGCCTGGCGACGGCTCGCCTCGGCCAGGATCGCTCGAGCGATCGCCGAGCCGATACCGCGTCCCGCGTGCACTTGGTCGACGGCGGCCCCGACCCAGAACTTTCGGGGATCGAACGTCCATGGCGGGGTAAAGAGGAGCCCGAACCCGACCGCCTCCCCGCGGGAACGGTCCTCCACTACTTGCTTGACCTGCACGAACGGGGGTTTCCTGAGCCAGGCATCCCACTCGCGCAGCGCGTCGGGGCTGCTCGGTCGCTGGGGGTTACCCTGGGTGGCGACCCGGGCCTCCGCCGGATAGTCGCGGTCCTCGAAGTCGCGGAGCCGGTACCGGGCCTCGTCCATTCGCTTCGGCTGAGAGGAGCGACCCCCGACTAAAGCCCCTCGCCCGGCACGGTCGAGGGGTGGCGGGGGGAGGGGGGCCGAGGGCCGGACCACGCCCCTCGGCGGCCCAGGGGCTCAATGCGGTAGACCTAGCCAGACCACGCCGACCCCGTAGAGTGCCAGGGCGGGTACGAACGTCATCGCCAGGTCGTCGTCCAGCCAGGGAAGCTTCGGTCGCTCCGATGCGACCCCGAGGAGTGCCGCCAGCATGGCCAGACCGAGGGAGTCGACCAGGGGCCATCCTCCCAGGACGGCCATTCCCACGACGGCGAGCAGGAAGTAGGTCACCGCCGGCACCCCCCACAGGTAGGCGCCGCGCACCCCCCGGAGGCGGAGCTCCCCGACCAGCGGGTCGACCCACGCTACCCCGAGGATCACCGCGGCGGCGATTGGCAGAGGGAAGAGCAGGATCGCCCCGGCCAGCGCCACGGCGTAGAAGACGAAGCTCGCCACCCGGTGCTCTTCGTAGGGACGGATCGTCGGCAGCTGAAGGCCCGCGACGTGCCGCAGCAGCTCGAGAAGGAGCGCGACGCCCAGCACCGCGAGAAGGACGTACTCCTTCGGCGCGACAACGAAGAAGTCCGTGGGGACGAGGTAGTAGGCGAGGACGAGGGCGCCCGCCCCGTGAATGATCCGCCGCCAGGCGCGGTCCCCCAGCTCCTCGTCTCCGCCCAGGCGCCGGCCGAGCCAGGCACGGAAGCGGCCGCCGGTGTGCAGGCGAGGGGGCATCGCGCCCGCAGGGCCGCGCAGGGGTAAGCGCTTCGGGCCGATCGCCGGGGGCCGAAGGGTTGTTAGCGCGGGCCCAGTTCGGTGCCCTCGCGATGCGTCCGAGCGCCACGGCGGTCCTCGTCCTCCTCTGCGCGCTCGCCACGCTGGCCCTTCTCGTCGGGACGACCTTCGGGGGGTTCGCCTTCCTGATCGTCGTGATCTTCCTGCTCACCGTCGGGGTCGGCTGGGGGGTGCGCGAGGTCGCCCCGAGCGCTCCCTGGCTCCTGCCCACTCTGCTCGTGCTCGGCGTGGCCATCTCCGTCACGTCCATCCTCACGGGCCTCCTGAACGGGCTCTCCGACGAGCCGTACACGACCCCGGCGTACGCGGCGCTGGGGTGGGGACTGTACACGCATCCCGCGACCGTGACCTACGTCCAGTACGGCACGACCCACGTCGACTACTCGTACTACGTCTACCTCCCCCTCCTGACGTTCATCCAGGTCCCCGGGCTCGACTACCGCTGGCTCTCCCTGGCCGCGTGGGGCGCCGGGGTCTATCTGCTGCGCCGGGACCCGTTCGCCGCGGGCGGCTTCTCCGCCCCGTGGATCCCTCTCCTCGCCGCCAACGGGCAGAACGACTTCGTCCCCCTCCTCTTGCTGACCGTGGCGCTGGCGGTTCGGCCACCTCGTGGGCGGTGGGCCGCGGAAGTCGTGGGCCTCGCGCTGAAGCAAACTGCGAACGTCGTGATCTTCGCCTACCACCTGGCACGACGCGAGTACCTGCGGGCCCTAGCGGCCGTCGCCGTCACCGCCGCGATCCTCGCTCCCTTCCTCTGGATCGATGCGGGCGCGGTCTACTGCCATGTGGTCGTCGGGAGCTCCGTCAACACCTGCGCGGCCCGGCCCTGGACCTTCTTCGTGTTCAAGCGGAATTACTGGCTGTACCCGAGCTGGGTCGTCGTGGTGTTCCACCGCCCGCTCGGGCAGGGGCTAGAGCGCCTCCGCGCGCGCCTCTCCTCGCTGGGCTCCTCCCGAGGGTCGCCCCCGTAGGGCGGGTCGTCGCCCGAAGCGTTTTCTCCCGGGGCGCTACCCCGACGCCATGAAGGTCACGGTGCTGGTGGGGAGCAAGTCCGACCTCGAGGTCGCCGAGAAGGTACGGACCCGCCTCCAGAGCTTCCAGGTCCCCTGCGAAGTCCACGTGGCCTCGGCCCACCGCAATCCGGACAAGGTCGACCGGCTCGTCGCCGACCCCGCGACGGACGTCTTCATCGCGATGGCCGGTCTCTCGGCGGCTCTCCCCGGCGTGGTCGCCGCGCGGACCCTCCGCCCCGTGATCGGGGTTCCGCTGCATCGGGGGCTCGGGCTCGACAGCCTCTTGTCGGTGGTCCAGATGCCGCCCGGCATCCCGGTCGCCGCCGTCGGCCTCGACTCCTCAGAGAACGCGGCGCTGCTGGCCACGGCCATCCTGGCGCTCAAGTATCCGGAACTGAACGAGCGACTCACGGCCTACCGCGCGAAGTGGCGGGAGGAGCCGGAGGGGACCGGCACCAAGGCGCCATGAAGGACCCAGAAAAGTTCGTTACCGAGGCGGTCGCGAAGCTCCGCACCGAGGTCCCGGAAAGGGCGATCATCGCCGCGTCGGGGGGGATCGACAGCACCGCCGCCGCCGTCCTCGCCGAGCGGGCGCTCGGCGAGCGGGCCCGGGCGATCTTCGTCGACACGGGGTTGCTTCGGGAGGGGGAGGTCGAGACGGTCTCGGCCCTGTTCCGCTCGGCGGGGCTTCGGTTCGAGGTGGTCTCCGCGGCGGACCGGTTCCTCTCGGCGCTCGAGGGGGTCGCGGACCCCGAGGAGAAGCGGCGGCGCATCGGGACCGCGTTCATCCGGCTCTTCGAGGAGGAAGCGGGCCGCTTCGGCACGGACCGGCTGATCCAGGGGACGATCGCGCCCGACTGGATCGAGAGCGGGGGCTCGCTCCGGGACACGATCAAGACCCACCACAACGTAGGGGGGATCCCGACCGACTCCAGGCTGCGGCTGGTCGAGCCGCTTAGGGACCTGTACAAGGACGAGGTCCGGGCCGTGGCGAAGTTCCTGGGGATCCCGTCGCCCGACCGACAGCCGTTCCCGGGCCCCGGCCTCGCGGTGCGCGTGGCGGGACCCGTGACGGCCGAACGGGTCCGACGGGTCCGGGTCGCCAACGCGGTGGTCGAAGAGGAGGTCCAGCGGGCCGTTCGAGAGGGGACGATCGCTCCGCCGTGGCAGTACTTCGCGGTCCTGCTTCCCGTGCGCACGGTCGGGGTCCTCGGGGACAACCGGGTCCACGGCGAGGCGGTGAGCGTGCGGGTGGTCGAGTCGATCGACGCCATGACCGCCACGGCCGCCG